>Ga0316575_10000073_pt1 | contig 24519 bp, 36 predicted proteins | sample J5NA_FD_203072 | JGI IMG/M metagenome (GOLD analysis project Ga0316575, IMG submission 203072) | Rhizosphere microbial communities from salt marsh grasses in Alabama, United States - J5-7_050615r2r3 | ecosystem: Host-associated > Plants > Roots > Rhizosphere | place: USA: Alabama | collected...
CCGCTCACGACTGGCCCCCTGCGAGCTTGCGGAGCATGGCGCTATTCATCATCGATCCTCAGCGCCAAATCATTCAGGACAGCCGCATGCGCTTCACTCTTTGGCTCGATAGCGCGGAAGCCTGCCTGCACTTCATCGGTTGCTGGCCGCGATGCCGCGAGGGCGGAGAGATATTCAGTCGCCATTCGCTCTATCTCGCAGCAAGTTTTGCTGTCAGGAGAAGTGAGGGCTTTTCTTCCCATTTCCCGAATAAGTGTTTGCGCCTCCACCACGTCAGGCGCGGGAACGCGGAGGGCTGCGAGAATCGCAGGAAGGTTCGAACAAACGGCGTGAATGAATGCAGCGTCGGCAGCGTAATCAAGTTGATCCCAATTATCGGCGCGCGGCTTCTGGTGTTCGGCACCGGTTCGCAAAATGCTTTCCATCCCTGCTGGAGTTGCTGTGCCATCGAACAACGCACTAGACGCAGCCTGTGCCAACACCTCCAATTCCTTCGCCAGTTCACTCATGATCAGGATTCCTTCAATCGATATCGCTCCAGGTCCGACCTTCTAAAACATCGCGGATTGCGTAAATCCCGACCTTGTAACGATCGGCCAGAACTCGGCGAGTTATTCCAGCTCGCGGATTGTGACTGGCGCGAATCTTCCGAACAGCATCGGGCGTCAGGCGTGCGTTAGGATTGGCGATGCCTTGATTGTGACCATTGGATTGCTTGTTCATCACGTTTCCTTCCGGTTTAGCCATCGCGCGATGCGAAGGAAATTCTCGACGTCGGGCGAACCGCCCTTGCATATCCGGCTCAGCGTCGCCTTGTGAATGTCCATTTGGCGCGCCGCCTCATTTTGGGTCACGCCGCGACGCGAAACTTCCAGCCTGATCGTCCGCGCAAAAATTTGCGGATCGAACAATTGGCCGGGCGGCTTCATCCTTCGGCCCGTTCGGCCAGCCGCTTCACGATCATGATCTGTGCCATGTCTTGTAGCGGCTGCTCGACCACGCTGATTTCTACCAGATCAACGTCGAGTAAAGTTCGACCCCGAAAGGCCGTGGTGGCCATCCATTGGCCGACTCGCATCGCCCGGTAACCAAAACTTAGACCCATGGCGCGCCGGCATGCAATCAGTTCACACGCGCGCGGCTGGTCCACCACTGCGTCGACTAGCAGGCCTCGACTGGTGATTTCGAGATTGCGAACAGCACCCACAACCATGCCGGGATCGTGCTCCCACAACAGCGGCGGCCGGGCGCCGATCGATTGTTCGATTACGCGATCGAACGCGCCAGGTTTAATCATGTCCAGAGCGCGATCCGGCTGATCGAACAGTGCCGCGAAGCCGACGATCTGTAGTCTCACTTTTGCTTCGTCCTTTGGACTTTCCCGCCGCAGCGTGGACATGGGCGCCGGGTGGTCGAGCGCTCGCCAGCCCATTTACAGTTCGGGCAAATGATCTGAAATACCGGTTTGCGTTGCTTAGCCATTTCGGAACGTCCTCGCTTATGTCCGTTTGAGTATGTGCCAGATCGGACCGCAATTTCCGGCAGCAGTTGCGCTATCTCCTGTCAATATTGCCAAGATTGACCGCAAACGTAAGCGCGACCACCCATGGATCGTCTTCCCAATCCTCGTCTTTCTTGTTCGGCTTGTCGTGCAGGCTGTCCCATAGTTCGCGGAACCAGCACCTTGGCGTTGCATAGACATGGTCCATGTCCGTGTGCACCATCACGCCATCGAGAGATGATGGTCCGCGCCCATGCCGAAATTCTGCATAGCCTTTGATCTTTGGCCCTTCGGCTAAGCAGTCCGCTTCGGTGATATCCTGCAGCCGCTGCACGCGAACGTCGGTGACTGCGAGCCACATCCGGGACGCCCAGCGGGGCATGTGCATTGGCGCAATCCAGCTTTTCGGCTCGTAGTCTTCCGGGATAGTCGAAAGGGGAACAATCGCGCCATCGGATCCGTAGCGCAGCAGTCCGTCTTCGAACCGGAGACCTTCGCGCACATAGAGCAGATCGCCACGCTGGCGCGCATGCCAGATCCCAACCGACCACGATTTGCCAACGGGGCAAAGATCATCGGGCGGTGGCGGATAGATGGTCGCGAAGTGATCCGTCTTCGCGCTGCGGTTTCGTGGCGTCGGCCGCTTGACCCAGAATATTCGCCGCGTCTGCGTCTTGCGGCCCTCAAGTAGGGCCAGGACCATCTGGTCGGTGAACTGGATGGGCGCAATCCGCATGACGGGACCTCCTATGTGCGCGGGATTGGAATTGCTTGTTCGTAATCGACCAAATGCTTTGAAGACGTTGAGCGATAGGGCTGCAAGGCGATGACGCGCAAGACTTCAGCAAAGGGACCGCGCAGCGCTGCGTCGATCCGGTCTTCGGACGGGAATTTATTGCCGCCGCCAGCCATCAACTTTCCTTCAATTCGCGAACCAGTCGCGCGGCCAATTCCATGTTGGCTGCGTCGAGCCGCTGCGCCGCGTTTTCCAACACGGTGTCGGCGCCGAGCTCAAGTGCCGTCAGTCGATCGACCATGCTGTTAAACAGGTCGGCCGGGACCATAATCTGAAGTTGCGAGTTGTGGACGTGCTCGCGCGCGCGGCGCGTGACGTCGGAAGTGAAGGATGCGTTCCGATATACTTGTGTCCGGATCATTCTGATTGTCCCGGCCAAGGCCCGCGCACGCTTGCCTCGAACTTTACGCAGTGCGGCGTCGAGCATTCGACATAGGCGCGCGTCGGGATGCGAATGTAGGTGATCGTGCCTGAACAGGACGGACAACCGATCTTGACCGTCGCTCGCCCATCTTGATGCGGCAGAGCTGCAATGGCGGCAATCATCCGTGCCTTGCGATCGTCCTCCCATGCTTGCCATGTCGCCTTTTCCTCGGCGGTCCAATTTTCTCGCGACCCGCAGGCGACTTTGGGATCAGGCCAGCAACATTTCGAAGCGCCAGGCGCAGATAGATCGAGCCCAAGCGCACATCTTGGGCGGCCCATCAATCCCGGTTCGTGGCTGTAATGGCGGCAATGCTCGCGGGCAATTGGTGGCGGATTAAGCATGCTCTGGTTCCATCACCACGCTGCGACGGATCTCAAGCTCACCTTCCCGGCCGGCAATTTTTCGGAAGACGCAGGAGTCGAAAGCATCGGTCGGATGACTGCATGGAAAGCCATGCAGGAATAAGCCGGTGTGGCAATCCTGGCATTCGTCATTCCGCATCACGCCCGTGACCTGTAATACCTGGAGATATCGTGGGCCGGTGATGACCTCAACTTCACCGTCGATCACGCGGCCCCACGGGCCATCGTAGATGCATTGCGCCCAATCGCCAGCCTCCCAATTTATCGCCATGGTCAATCCTGTTCCGGCTCACCCGTCTGGCGAGCTATCTCCTGTTCTTTCAGCCAGTCGACACGACGATCTTCATCCCGAATCGCCATCTTGACCGCTTCCTTGAATGCTTCTTCGGGTCCGACATCACTTTGCGCCTGAACGACGCGAACGCCATACCCGTCCAAACAAGAATCAGTTCTTTTCAACGCAGCTATCCACATTTGCGGACGATCGGGCTCTTTTTTCGGCCCCAGGTGCTCGAGCATCCAGCCCGGAATGGGATAACCGGTAATTACTGGCGAAGTCAATGAAACCGGCGCGTCGTTTGATTTTTCCGCCCGACCGGCCAAATTCATCTGTCCGGTCTGTGTATTTTTCGGAATTGTCATTGCTCGTGGCCTCCATGGTGAGCGTTAGCATGTCAGATATGAGATCATTTCTCCGGCGAGTTCTGACCTGTCTCAGCACCGCCGATCGATTCGGTAGTCCATTCGCTATAGGCGATGCCGATCAGCGCTCCAGCGATCAGCAGAGCCGCCATGAGGCCGATTTCGAGCACAGGATTGCTCTTCGGTTCATTATTCTGGGGAATCATGGGTATGCGTTTTCCTTCCGGTCAATTACCCCACACGTCCGTAAAGCCGTGTCGTTTCGCGACATTGTTCACGAGACCGTGGCGATCTTCATCGAGGAGGTGAGGTGCCCAGGCGGTCCCGGGCGCCAGGATGACCTTGAGGGGTTTCCTGTCCTTAAATCCATCGATGGGCAGGAAGCGAATTGGGTGGCACAGATGAACGTATCGGACAGGTCCAAGAGCATCGAGCAGATCGCGCCTTAGGGCGATCATGTCGAAGTCTTCGTCTTCAAACTGGAGAATTGGTTGGGTAGGTGCTGGGGCTTTGGGCTTCTGGGCCTGTTGCGCTGCTAGGTGACGGACCGATTGATCGAAACGCTTGAGGGATCCGGTTGGGTCTGGATAGTCGGCGCAGTGCTGCCGAATGGCAGGCAGGATGACGGTCTCGAGATCGAACCCTTGCGCAATCCATCGTCTGATTTGCTCGATTGCATCTTCACGTCCCCGTTCCCCCCAGGCGCTGAAGCCGGCTGCTTCGCTGATCCGTTCGAAGAGTTCGGACAAATTTTCCGAAGAGTCAACCGTCCGTCCTTCCGTGGCGGAAATTTCGCGCGCGGCGTTTACAGAACTGAGGGAAGGAGGGAAGGATATATTTGTTTCTGACTCCGCGCGCGCTCGCGAGTCAGGATGCGTCCGCACAGACTGATCGACGCTATTCTGCGAATTCTTTGAAAATAGGTCGGTGTTTTTCTCCGGGTTTATCTCCGGAAGTTTGGCTACTTTATCTCGAGATAAACTGGCGGTTTTTGCTGTAGAAGCCTGTGGGTAACCGGCGGACAACTTTTCGTCGAACGGCAACTGTGGCTTGTTCTCGCTGCGCCATTTAGCCCATCGGGCGTTCGCGGCGTCGCTCGCCTGATTCGATTTGCGCCGGCGCTTCCGGACCTCTTCGAGCATCGTCCGGTTGCCCAGCATGCCGTTGCGGACCTGGATCTTCCCGAGATCGATCAGTCGCACTCGGATCTGATTGAACCGCCGGGTCGATAGATTGCACCGGCGGGCCAGCCAGGCCGAATCGTCATCGATCGGTCCATCCTTGTCGGCCATCAGGGTGATCAGGATCGAGTAGACCCCGGCTTCGTCCGCCTGCAGGTCCACGCACGCGTTGAGGAAGTTGGCCGTGTACCAGTTGATGTACGGATCAGCCACGTGGCACCCGCGGGTTGCCAACTAGATGCCGTCCGACTATCTGATGCATCTTCGAGGCCTCCTGTCTCGACGGGCGGGTGTGGAATGATTGCAGGTTTCCACCCGCCCACTTCTCTACTTCATATTCGACGCGCGCGCCGGTGCAAGTTTTGCAATCCGGCGCCTGTTCGCGATTCACCCACCGGGTTGTTGACAAATTGACCGCCGGTTGACAAATTTTCAGATCAGCCCATCGCGTTCGAGCTCGGCCCGCAGTGCCGGCGGGAACCCGCCGCTGAATTGTTCCGGTTCGAGAAACTGATCGGTAATTCGCTTCCAAATTGCGACATCGAGATCGTGCCACCGGTTCGCTGTTTCGTAATCGTGTCGGCGCTCGGCCGCGCGGGCACGTCGCCGATATTTGGCCATTCGGTTCTTGAGGCTGCGCGGAACCTGCCGCCAATGCGTTCCGCACAGGTACTGCACACCGCGCCGCTGATCTTCCGGCGGGACTGTGGTCGTGCCGCGGCGACAGCCCGGCACCAGGCAGTTGACGCGCGGGTGGCCACTCCTTTTTCTCCGCTTCATGACTGTTCTTCGGGTGGGATCAATCGATCAACCATCGCGATCCGCTCGCCCACCCAGCGCGCCACCGGCACCGCCCAGCTATTCCCCAGAGCCTTGTAGCGCGGGCCGTCGGGGCACTCTTCTGCGGGCTTTCCGCGCCAGGGTATCGCGGTGTATCCGAGCGTCGTCGTCAGCCTAACTTCGTAGGAACAGGCGTTCCGCATTGCTGCTGGAATGGACCCACTTATGACAGTTGAGACACAGCAGACTAAGGTTTGCAGGTTCGAGCCGCAAAGCCGGATATCTTGCCCAAGTTCCGATATGGTGAACTTCAAACATCGGTTCAGGACGCTGGTGAATTGCTCCGCATCTCTGGCAAGTTCGTCTATCTCGTGCCCACACAGCAGCGCAGACACGCTTCCATTCAGGAGATGCGAAGAACCGTTGGTGTTCGCTTGTGACGCCGCCCTTCCACCTAGAAGCGAGGGGGCCGCGGCGTCGTGCATAAGAGCAAGCAGGCGAGCAAAAGCGTCTGGTGTGATAAGTTGGGGAGACGAGTTTACTACGTCCGCAATGTTCGCAAACCAACTCGACTTTCCTAGACTGTCGAGCCGAACTGCTCGCCGCTCTAAGTCGATCAGCACATTGACGGCCACAGGTGCGCTTTTCTCTAGAGCGGGGACTGCTGAATGAGCCTCCGCAAACTTGGCACGCGCGGTCTTCTCGTCCTCGCTTTTGCATATCAGTACCCTAGCGGTTCGGTGAATTTCGGGGAAGCCCTGCAGCCGTTCGCATTCGCGCGGCGTCACGCGGCGGACGGTCCTATGCACGCTACCGCCTTCGGCTACTTGAGCGCATATAGCCGGCATGACCCCGGCATTAGCATGGCTCGAAGTATGCCCACCGGCCAGCAGCGTCGGGCTGCAATCCTCCATCGCATCGGCGCCGTAGTCCTTGGCGGAGAAGGCTACCGGTACCAACGGCGTCCCCCGTCCCGTTCCGTCCTCGCTCGCGTCGAAACCCTCGCCGCGCAGCGAGTGGGCGATGAAGGTCTCACTCTCGAAATCGAGCATGCGATGCGGGCCGCCATGCGCACTCAAGGCGGTTGCAACGTCAATCGGGCCGGACGTGTTGTTTCCACCGAATGCCGCGATCAATCCCCCGTCGCAGTCGAAGCCGGTGCCGAGGCCGCCGCCTGCAGAGCTGCGGCTAGGGATGGTGGGAGCGTTTTGCCCCGCTTCCCGGCGCGGCGCAGGATGCCCCTGCAGGCCGTGGCGCTCAAAAAGAACCGCTGCGGCACGGCGCCAGTCTCCAAGATATCCGACAAGGAAGATGCGGCGGCGGCGCTGTGGAACTCCGAAATATTGAGCGTCAAGCACGCGCCAGGCGAGGCCGAAGGCATCGGGTCCGGCCTGTTCGACGACGCCGGAATTGCGCCATCCTCCGGCGGGGGGCTCGAAAACAAGTCCGTGCCTGCCGGAGAAGGTGGCGAGGATGGCGCCGAAATCCCGGCCGGCATTGCTGCTGAACACGCCGGGGACGTTCTCCCAGACCAGCCAAGCGGCCCCCGTTCGATAAGCAAGGTCAGAAAATCCGAGCGTGAGGTTGCCACGCTGTCCATCCAGTCCCGCTCGCAGTCCGGCGATGGAATAGTCCTGGCAGGGGGTTCCTCCGCAAACAAGGTCGATCGGCCCATATTCATTGCCTTCGATGGTGGTGAAGTCGCCGTGGCACGGCACCTCGGGATAGTGATGCGCCAGCACGGCGCGCGGGAACTTCTCGATCTCGCTGAACGCCGCCGGCTTCCATCCCAGCGGATGCCAGGCGATGCTCGCGGCCTCGATCCCGCTGCAGACTGACAGGTAGCGAAATTCGTTCAACGAACATTTTCCCGAAAATTGAAGCCTTGCTGCTGTTGCTTTTTGCGGCGGCGCTGATCCGATGGCGTTTCGGGTAACCCTTCCAGTTCCTCGATCGTGACGTCCACCCGGGCCGGAAAACCGTAGCGCTTGGTTCCTCCTCCCTGACACTGTCCGTCATCGACCCAGCAGACGCCCGTCAGGGCGTCCCAGATCAGTTTCTCGATGTTTTCCTTATCGGGCTTCCCGGTGTGGAACAGCAGGCCTTCCTGCGCTGCCTGTCGGGCAGCGGCCGACATGGCTTTCGGGGATTCGAAGATTGCTTGAAAGCGCACCATCACGGGTCCGGTCAGCAACCGGTGGTCCGGGTATTTTCGGCGAAATTCGGCGGCGATCCACAACTCGAGCTCTACGGTATTGCTGGGCGTGTAGGCGCGCCGGGTCCGTGGATTGAAGCGAGGACGTTCTTTCCCCTTTGGGGTGCCGGGGATCGAAAGATGGAATTTTCGTGCCATCAGGTAAAACTGGAAACCGGGAGTCCCTGTGGGAACTCCCGGTCGTTACCAGACAGGATCGTGACCGTCATGCCGGTTAGTCTTCAGTGTCGCCATCAAGCGCAGCACTCTCTGCCGCTTCTTCTTCGGCCACCTGGGCGGCTTCCGTAGAGGGACGAACGGCCTGTTGGGCGAGCTCTTCTTCCGTCGCCTCAAAGTCGTCCGCCTGCGCGTCCCCGTTTTCTGCGCTTTCTAAATCCTGATGGACTATGTCGTCATCCCGATCATCAAATTCGTCCACTTGATCGTCGGCCAGATCGGCATCATCGCCATGATAGACTTCATCTTCCGGAATGTCGGGGTCGAAGTCGATTTCTGGCTGATCGGGCATCGTGGCCGCTTCCCGGTTTCCCTTATAGTCCTCGATGTCGGCCGCGCGGAGCATCACATGCTTGCCACGCTGTTTATGCAAGAACAGGACCGCCTTCGCGCTGTCCTCTTCCTTGAACTCCTCGATCGAAATCGTGGCGACCAGACCGCCTTTCTTTTCCGAATATCCGTCGAGCTTGCACCGAATGGCGTTCGTGCCGCCCGCGGCCGCAAATTCGAACACGGTGCGGACCAGATCTTCGGCATCCTGGCGGATTCGTTCAGCCCAATCGCGCTGTTGGTTTTCCGTCATCTTGACCCAAAGAGCCGGCGCCTCTTTATGACGCTGCAGCATCATGTCGCGGATGTCGGGCACGAGCTGCCCCGGCTCGATCTCGAAATCGAAATCCGCCGGATTGAACGCTGGGGGGATGTCGTCGTCTTCATCGTCAGCGACGTCGATTTCCTGCTTCGCGTTGAGTTCGATCGAGCCATTGTTGTCGGCCGGCTGATTATTCTTGTCCTCGACGTACTCGCTGGTTTCAGTCTGAGTGCCGGACGTCGCAGCGCTGATCTGTGCGGCCGCCTGGGCCGCTTCGGCGGTTTCGGCCACCTCGGTAACCTCCGCGGCCGTCGGTTGATCGACGTCCTGTTCTTCCACCTCTTCAGGCTTGAGATACCAGCGGCCACTGGTGTGCAGATGGCGAATCCGGTTATCTTCCGTGTTGCGCCATGTGTCGCCCGGCTCGGCGTTCAGCGGCTTCCTCGGCCCGACGTGGTCAGTTTCCGGGAATTCTTCCGTTTGTTTCGTCGCATTCGCCTGCTGGCGCTTTTCTTCCTTGTGGTCGGCAGCGATGCCGGTCGCGAGATCATTCATCGCTTGTTCGTTCTGGTCTGGCATTGCGGTCACTCCTATGCTCTACGCCCATATGCTTGCGTGAATGCGGATCGGCGCCGGGCGTCGAGCAAATGCCAAGCCACATTATCTTTTCCATCATGTTCCGAACCTTCGATCCAGCGTACCCGTCCGACACTGACGTACTTGTGAAGATACGGCAGGAATGGCACCGCCTGATCGGTATGGAACCAGTCAGCATCGAATAATGCCCAGGTGGGAAGCTGATTTGCCAGATGGCGAAGCATGGGGTGCATGACTTCGCGCGTCCAGGGCGGATTTGTGATGATGAATGTATTTTCCCCCGGGTGACGGACCCGAAGCTGAAAAGCGCTTCGCCGTGCGATGTCGCCGCGTCGCGGCTCGATGTCAAAGGCAGAAATGCACGTGTGGCCGAATTTCGACAGGTGATCGATCAGGTCGCCCCTACCGGCGCATGGTTCAATGAAATAGCAACTGGGGGGCAGATGCGGAATCAAGGCCGGGACGCAGCTGAATGGCGTGTCGTATGTATCATGGGTTCGACGCTCGAATTGTCCATCGGAACGCTTAGCCATCCTGCAAATCCTCTTCGACGAAATCGTAAGGCGTTATCGCAATGCCGTTCAGGAATGCGCGGCCGATGATGTATCGTTGGAGCGATAGGCCAGGTTCGTGCCACTTAGCCGGGATCAGCCCGGCGCGCAGCCAATTGTGAACCGTCGAGGTGTGGAAACCTGTAGCGTCGCAGAAATTGGTCAATCCTCCGAACTTCAGCACGATAATCCGGTAGGCCGGGAAAGACTTGTTCACGCGTGTACTAGTGGTCGCGCGGCGGCGCTGTTTCTTTTCGTCCACGGGATTTCCTGTCTCGATGCGAGTCGTGGCAATAATGGCCTTCCACCGCTTATTTTTCAATTCCAAGAATAGTACTTGTCAACAGCGCGCGTCGTTTGCATGTTAGTGCGCAACTGCAATCACGATTCGAATTCTCGAATGCTTGGCAGCAGGCGATCACAAAGGGCCTGACTGCGGTTTGAACCCGTACTCAATCCCGATGCCGTTCGTCGAACCGGTTGCGAGCCGGGCCAGGAAGGATGACCGACACTCTCGCAAGGTGCATTCGGTCAATCGAGGTGCAGGGGTGGCGGGATCGCGCGTCCGATTGCCGTTCATCGCCTGCCCTAGATCTTATGGGGGCGGCCGCGTGGTTTCTCGGGTTAAGCGCGACCGTCCCCAACCCACAGGAGGCCTTATGCGTATCGTCAGTCTTACAGCAGAGAATTTCAAGATCTTGCGCGCCGTGCAGATCAACCCCGACGGAAATATGGTTACCATCGGGGGCAACAACGGTCAGGGCAAATCAAGTATCCTGGATGCTATCTGGGTTGCGCTGGCGGGACGCAGCGTCGCGCCTCCGAAACCGATTCGAACTGGGGAAGAGGTGTGCACGATTTCGCTCGACATGGGCGATATCATCGTCACCCGGACATTCACAGCCAAGGAGGGCGGGACCTACACCGACAAGGTCAAGGTGGCGGATCCATCTGGAAAAGTGTGGCCGCGGCCGCAATCCGTGCTTGACGATCTGCTCGGTGAAATCGGCTTCGATCCGTTCGAATTTGTGCAGATGAAACCGGATCAGCAGGCCGAAATGCTCATGCGGCTTGTTCCTCTTCCGGTCGACATCGAGGAAATGGCAGAATTCGACGAAGAGGATTACGCAACCAGGCGCGATGTCAATCGTGAGGTTGAACGACTGGAGGCCCAGATTGCCGGTATACCGTCGCGCCAACTTCCCAGCGTTCTACCTGACCGCAGATCGCTGGTTGAGAAGTTGAGCAATGCCGCTGAACTGAACGGCAAGGTGTATGAAGAGCGGGACCGGCAGGCGCGCGTTCGCGAAAACGTCACATCGCTGGAAGAGGAAATCCAGCGATTGCGCCGGTCGCTTGAAGAGGCGGAATCGCGACTCGAGTCCGCACAGGACGAAGTTGCGAACTTCGACGACGTCCCGCCCCTGATCGACACTGAAGACTTGCGCAAGCAGATCGATGAAGCGGAAGAGCTCGAGCGAACCGCCGAAGAGCAGCAGCGGCGCGAAGATCTGGTCAAGCAGCTGGAAGTCAGGCGCGCCCGATCGAAGGAATTGACGACCCAGATGGCCAACCGGAACAAGGAACGGGAGGCCGCGCTTGCGGCGGCCAAGATGCCAATCGCGGGCCTTGGGTTCCAGATCGAAGGCAAGAAGCCTATCGTGACCTTTGATGGCCAGCCGTTCGAACAGGTGAGTCGCTCGCAGCAAATCCGGGTCAGCGCCGCGATCGCGATGGCGGCAAATCCGCAGCTGCGCATTCTGCGGATCAGCGATGGTAGTCTGTTGGACGAAGACGCGCTGAAGATGTTGGCTCAAATGGCCGATGCGGAAGATTTCCAACTATGGATTGAGCGCGTCGGCGACGGCGGCGTCGGGTTCATCCTCGAGAATGGCGAATTGAAGGAAACGAAGAATGTCAAAACAGCATGATCTGAACGCGCTGCTGCGCGAACATCTAGGCGGAACGTTCCTCGATGGCGTTGCCGTCAGGGCGGAAACGCCTGGCATGCTGCGCGTGTCGGAAGTCGCGGCGCTGACGACCGCTGCGGGATTCCGGAAACTGCTCGAAAACGAGGCTGTTCCGCGCGCTTGGCTGATTGCGTTCGTGCGCCGCGTCGAACCAGTACTGCGGGAAGGATATCAGAATTGCGGCGAGGATCCGGAATGCCTCTGGGCGGCACCGATGATCGAAGCACAGGCGATCCTGGCTGCTCTGGACGGAAAAGAAGAGGGACCGGATGGCAAACCGTAAAGGACGGGAAACCGAAGAAGCGATCGCGCGCGAACTGGAAAATTGGCCCGGTGCCACCGTCGAGTTCAAACAGGGCTCCAAGCACCCGAGGGCAAAACTGTCGTTTGCCGGGTTGACGCAGTCGATTTCCTTTTCCGCCACCCCGTCATCCCCGAGGTCGCTTCATCACAGCATTGCGGATGTGAGGCGCACCCTGCGCGCCCTAGGTGCCGAACGCGAAAAGGCCGAACCGTCCGCCGAGGACGAAATTGCCAGCTGGTCGCCGCCAAACGACGGACGCGCCAAACGGCCCAATCCCGTTAAGGCAGAGCCGGCGCCGGTAGCTCCGACGATACGAGATATTTTCAAGGATTTGGGTGTTGAGGAATCAGATCAGCTCGATCTGTCGAATCTGGATACCAAGATTGCCGGCGTCGTGATGGCCGAGCAAGCCAGCGATCCCCGAGCGGCTGACGAAGAGGCGCAACGCGCGCGCGGCGCGCGTGGAAATGTCCTGAACGAAAAGACCGCTGTGAAACTGGCTCGCAGCCGGCCCGATATTGATGTCCCACTTCGGATCAACGTGGATTCGAATGTCGAACGAAGCGGCTGGGGTCTCTACACCGATATTCCGGCGGTCGACTATCACTTAGACCCCTGCCCCGAGCCCTCGATAAGCAATTCGCTGATGGATCCATTGCTGAACAAGACACCCCGGGATTTCGCGTGGCAGCATCCACGCAGAACCGAACTGGTGCCCGAATGGCCGGAAGAGGACGAAGAAGCGATCGAGGAAAAGAAGGCGTCGATCCGCGGCGATGTCGTTCATCAGCTGGCGCTCGGGAAGGGCAAGGGTTTCCAGATCGGCGACTACGATTCCTATCGCACCAAGGCAGCGAGGGAATGGCGCGAAGATGTGATCGCCGGCGGGGAAGTTCCGATCCTGCGCGGGCAGTACGAAGAGGCGGAACCGCTTGCAGACATGATCGTCGAACAGATCAAGCGGGCACTCGATGGCGCAGATTATGAGACCGAAGTCGCGTTTATGTACCAGGAAAGGACCCCGGATGGATGGGTCTGGGTTCGCGGCCTGATGGACGTCTGGTGTCCGGAACGTGCCCTGATCCTCGATCCAAAGGTGACTGAACGGCTCTATGACGGGATCGTTGAAACACACGCGGTCAACATGGGCTGGGACAGGCAGGCGGCGCTCTATCCGCATGCGATCGGACAGATCATGCCAGAACTGGCCGGCAGGGTCGAATTCTGGGATCTGATGATCAATCCGAAGCCTCCCTATGTCAGCCGGGTCTGGGGTCCGGAGCGTGGCTGGGACGCCACCAGCGTCCGGCAATGCCAGCGCGCGATCGATAAGTTCAGTGAATGCATGGCCCGCAAGGAATGGCCTGCATTCGGCGATGATCCGCAACGCGGTCAGATGCCCAGGTGGGAAGAGGTCCGCAGAACCGAATTTGAGGAAGGGGGACGTTGATGGCCCACGCACCGCAACCACGTCGTTTTGAAGTCAATCCCAAGAACGCACAGGTGCCCCCTCTGCTGTTAGGTTTCATGGGGCCGCCAGGAGGAGGAAAGACAAAAAGCGCATTACGGGTAGCGGATGGAATGTGCCGTGTCCGTGGCGGTAAACCGTTCCTGATCGATACCGAGGCCGGTCGCTCGCTGCGCTATCACCGTAACCATAACGGACCGCACGATTTCGACTTCGTGCAATTCTCTCCTCCCTTCACGCCGGAACACTTTCTTGACGCGATCAAGCAGGGTGTGGCCGGCGGTGCAGGCTGTATCATCGTGGACTCGATGTCCGACGAACATGAAGGCGAAGGCGGCGTGCTGGATTGGCATGACCAAGAAGTTCCGAAGATGGGTGGCAACGAATGGGCCGCCTGGTCGAAACCGAAGGCTAGTCGACGCAAGCTGATCAGTGGCATTCAACAGATCAAGGTCCCGGTGATCCTGACCTTTCGCGCCCGGGAAAAGACTGTCACGAAGCAGGTCGAACGGCGCGGCCGGATGGTCAATGAACCGCAGAATATTGGCTTTCAGCCCGTTGCACCGATGGAAATCGTCCACACACTGGACCTCACGTGCCTGCTTCCCCCTCGATCGGATGGCGTTCCGGTATGGGACAGCCCCAAACAGGCGGAAGACTTCGTGATCAAATTGCCGGAATTTCTCAAACCTCTGATTCGTGATGGGGCTGCGCTGGATGAAGAACTAGGTGTCGCGCTTGCACACTGGCAGGCTGGCGATACTGTAAATCGGGCGGGTGGTGGTTCGGCACCCCAGACTACTCCCGCGGCTTCGCAACGGGCCTCTGCGCCGGATGAAGAGAGGGTTTCTTCGCCGGCGCAGACCGATTCGCAACTTCCGATCGATCAAACTGCCGGTGATCAACCGGCACAGAAGTCTGCTCTGGAACTGAGGGTCGACAACGTGATGGCGGAAATCTCTGATGCGAATTTCGACCGGCTGGGAGAGTTGCGCGGCGAACTTGATGACTGGCTTGCCAAGGTCGAACGATCGAAACCGGAATTTGCCCGGCGGATCAAGGAAGCTTTCCAGCAACGCGAAGCCGCGCTTTTGGGAGAATCCTAATGGCCTATGCGGAACGCACGGAGGTGGCTTTCGAAAAATCCATCGGCGACATCATGAAACTGTTGCGTCAGAAGGGATGCGACCAGATCGGCCAGATGGAAAGCCAGGATAGTTTCGCGGTCGCGTTCAGTATCGAGGGCCGCATGATCCGCATCAAGACCCCGTTGACGCTCAAGGGTTCAAATCGCGGTCAAGATCAGCAGCGACGGCAGCGCGGCCGGGCTCTTCTACTGGTCATCAAGGCGAAGTTCGAATCAGTCGAAAGCGGCATCGAGACAGTCGAGCAGGCCTTTCTGCCGCACATCCTCATGGCGGACGGACGCACGGTGCACGAACGTATCCGAGACGATCTGCAGATCGAATACCAGACTGGCAGGCCCACAATGGGTTTGCTTCCAGATCACAGGAGAGATTGATGAATTTCTGGAAATGGATCGCAGGATGGATCGTGGCAACGCCGTTCGCGATTGTAATCTGGATCGTAACCATCATGCCGCTTCTGTTAGCGCGCGCGTATGTGCTGACGTGGTTCTGGCGATGGTTCATCAAACCCTTCGGCCTTCCGGAATTGACCTTCTGGTGGTCGATCGGCGTCATCATGACCGCACGGATGATCTTCCCAGGATCGCCTCAAAAGTCGACATTCAAAGAATTATTTTTCGAAAATGCCAACCGGATCGTGGCGACCTTTATCGCGTTGGCGATCGGATGGGCGTTTGCACACGGGATGCCGGCAAATGGCTGAATTCACCTCCATCGAATGGGCTGACCACACGTTCAATCCGTGGACCGGATGCACCAAGGTCAGCCCGGCGTGCGATCACTGCTATGCAGAGGGTTGGGCGAAGCGGTCAGGTCAGGTCGAATGGGGATCCGGCAAGCCGCGCCGCCGCACAAGATCCGAGAACTGGAATAAGCCACTTCGCTGGCAAGCAAATGCCAAACTGTTCCACGTGGAACACGGTCGACGCCAGCGGGTTTTCGGTCCCAGCCTGGCGGATCCGTTCGACAACGAGGTTCCGGAAGGCTGGCGCTTCGATTACTTTCGCCTGATTGAAGACTGTCCGGATCTCGACTGGATGCTTCTGACCAAGCGCATCGGGAACGTGATGGGGATGTTGCCCGAACGCTGGAATGGCATACTGCCAGAAAATGTCTGGATTGGCGCCACGATTTGCAACCAGGCCGAGGCCGATCGCGATATCCCCAAGCTGCTCGATATCCCGGCGCGCATCCGATTCCTGTCGATGGAGCCGCTGCTGGGTGAGGTTGACTTAGAAGAGGCGTGGCACGGTGAAAGCGCACTCGACGGCGAATGCTGGGGCGAATGCGGATGGTGCCCCGCAGGTTATCCTCCGCTCCACAATTGCCAACAAGGCAGGCAATCGAGCGCCGTTTTCGAAAAGGGCAGGTCTGGCCTCGATTGGGTTATCGTCGGCGGTGAGAGCGGCCCTAACGCGCGGCCCATGCATCCGGACTGGGCGCGCACGCTACGCGATCAATGCGCCGCTGCCAGTGTGCCCTTCCTGTTCAAGCAATGGGGTGAGTGGGTTTGCGAGGAACAGTCCCCAGCCGATGCGACCTTCCCGGGGGTGGGCTATGATCCCTTCGGGACGGGCGAATATTGGGCAAAGCTCGGAAAGAAGTGCGCCGGCCGCCTACTCGACGGCATCACCCATGACGGATTTCCGGCATGGGTGTAATCGGGCCTTCCGACGGGCGGCCCACCCCCTCTAAACAAGGAAATGCCATGAACTATGATTTAATCGACCCAACGGTGCAGATCACCACCGCCTATCTTTCATTTAACGCTGTCGAATCCGACAAGATTCCGCGTCTGATCGGCGACATCTATAATGCGCTTGAACATGCGGGAGAGACAGAAGAACTCGAAACGGAACTGATTCCCGCCGTATCGAAGCGGCAGGCAGTCAAGCCAGATTGTGTAACCTGTCTCGAGTGCGGGAAGCAGATGAAGATGCTGAAGCGTCACCTGATGACAGATCACGGGTTAACGGTCGAAGATTACCGCAATCGCTGGGATCTTGGACCGCTCTTTCCGATCATGGCACCCAATTACGCGCTTGTTCGCCGTGATCTGGCCAAGAAAATCGGACTTGGACGCAAGCCGGGTCAGAAACGCGGTCGCAAAAAAGCAGCGTAACTACCGTGGCGGGATGGCGTCCTGCACGTCATTCTGCCACTTCATGTTGTCCCAGCAGATGAAATTCGCACCCTCTACCTTCATGACATAGCCGACCATCACACCTTCACGATCACGCACGACGGCCACATATTTTTCATGCTCCGCCTTTGCGTTATCGAGAGTTTTTTCGACGTCGCCAGCGACGCGAACAGCATCCCAGTCGATGACGTAATCCTTGGGAAGTTTCGGCCGCTCGATGTCCGCCTGCGGATCGCCATCTGCGCGCGGGCAGATGAACCTTTCGGGATGACCTGCCTTGATATTGAGCGGAACAACTTCCTTGTTGCAGCTAGCGAGTACCAAACAAAGCGTCGGCAGGGCTAGAGCCATCTTGAATCGCAGCATCGACCTTCCCCTTTTCGGTAGTCACTCGCTCGACGAAATCATCGTGTCGCTTGACTGAATCATCGCTGGCATTCCCAGCCGCCTTGTCGACGTCGTCTTTAGCCTGCTGGATCGCGGTTTTCCACGCGGCGTCATTGGCATTCCAGCCGGCCTGATATTGGCTGTGGCCGTAATACCAGAGTGCACCGAGCACGATCAGCACCGGAATTGCATAACTGAGCAGGTTTGCCGCCCACTTGGGCAATCCCCAGCCGGTAAGCAGGCTGATCAGGAATGCGCTCACGATTTCCCCCTATTGTTCATTGCTCGATATAGCACCTGCGGCATCGACAAAATAGGTCCTAACGGAAGCCGGTTTGGTCTTGTAGGGCACCTGCCGGCAACTATGCATCCGCGTCTTTGCGATCCGCATGATGTTCACCTGATCGGACTGGTTGGCGCCCAGGATGTGATAGGTGGTGGTGTCTTCCGCGATGTAGAGCGCGACATGACCGCCGCCCGTTCGCTGAAATGTCAGGACGTCTCCCAGTTCCGGTTGACCTCCATCGACTCCGAACTTTGACCAGTTGAGCGCCCAAAGAGGATCATGCACCGGTTCGCGCTCGGCCTCGAGCATCACGAACGCCATGAAGAGGCCGCACCACGGCACGGAATCGTGACTATATCCGGCAACGTTCAGGCCGGCATCGCGGCACCGCTTCGCCCACGCCATGATCTGCGGATTGTCGCCGCTACCCGGCTGTTCCTTTACTCCGATCAGGTTCAAGGCGACGCGTAGGTGTTTCGGTAAATAGCCTGCTTGGCGCAGCCAGGAGTAGCGGTTCGGCAATTCCGGATATTCTTCGCCCAACAGATCCGCGCCGCCGGTGTCCAATCGCGGCGGTTCGATACCTCGAGCGCGCTCCATCAATGTCAGGACTTCATCGATCCCGGCCGACATGCTCGGCCCCCAGACATCGTCAATCGCGGCATCATAGTGCCCCAATGCCTTCAGGCGCTGTTGAATGCGTGGAAAATCTGGATTGGTGGTCATTCCATCGTCTCCGTTTCTTCAGGCGTCCGTGGTTTGTCCGGACGCCTATTCTTCATCGCAGCTCGCGCCGCGCCAACCGAATTGGCAAGCGGGCCGCTACTAGACTGGAAAATCCGCGCCGCCTGAATAATCCGGGCAATCTGTTCTGCGCTCGGTGCAACCATGTAATACGTGATCACCCACCAGAGCAAAATCATGACGTAAAACGCGATTGCTTTCTGTCCGACCGGATCATCGATTCGATTGGTCAGAACGCTCAGCAGGATCATCAGCCATGTGGCGATCACATAACTGAAGAGTCGCCGAAAGGTGAATTTGTTTTCCGGAAGCGGGGTGTGATCGTCCGCCATCGATCAGGACTTGTCGGCCTTTTCGTCCAGTTTATCGAAAATCTTGCCCAGTTTTGTGCTGATAGATTTCAGATCGTCGCGATAATCGGCCTTGGACACGTACAGTATGGGAAGCTGGCGGACGTCCGCGTCCAGTCGATCGAGCGTCTTGGTAATCTGGCTGAGCGAATAGCCGCCGAAAAACGCCGCAAGACCGACCACCACGTTGAAAATGATCTGTGGATCGAGTGTCGCAAAGCCCATGATCGTCATTCCCCCCTAACGTCCCGACAGGCCGTTAGGTTTCTATGGCAGATCGGAACGGCCTTTCGCAACCTTGTCGATTTCCTGAAGGCGGCAAATCAGCTTTTCGAGCGCGGATAGCGGCCAGGCGTTCGGGCCGTCGCAGGGCGCGTTAGCCGGATCCGGATGCGTTTCCATGAATACGCCAGCTACGCCGGCCGCAACCGCCGCGCGGGCCAGCAACGGAACGAACTGCCGTTCACCGCCGGAGCTCGGGCCATTCGCGCCCGGGAGTTGAACGGAATGCGTGGCATCGAACACGACCGGGCGGCCCCCGCGGCCCATGATTTCCAATCCGCGCATATCTACCACCAGATTTCCGTAGCCAAACATGGTTCCGCGCTCGCAGGCCATGATCTGCCGGTTGCCGGTCGACTCCGCTTTCGCGATCACGTTCGCCATGTCGGACGGCGCCATGAACTGAGCTTTCTTGATGTTCACCGGCTTGCCGGCGCGCGCTACCTCGACGATGAAATCTGTCTGACGTGCAAGAAAGGCGGGGGTTTGCAGAACGTCGACCACGCTGGCCGCAGCGGCAATCTGGCTGACCTCGTGGACATCGGTCAAAACCGGAAGTCCGGTCTGACGCTTCACGTCGTTCAGGATATCGAGCCCTTCATGAAGTCCCGGTCCGCGGAAACTATCGATGCTCGACCGGTTCGCCTTGTCGAAACTGGATTTGTAGATGATCAGCGCCCCGGTCCGATCGGCTATGTCGGCGATCTCGAACGCGCAATCGAGCGCATGGTCCCGATTCTCGATTACACACGGGCCGGCGATGAAGAACAGCGGCTCCCTATCCCCGATCCGCTTACCGCAAAGCTGCATCGTCACCGCAGAGCATCCTTTCCACAATCCTGACATCCGAAAGATTATTGACTTCCCAGATGGGTTTCCCCTCGACGGGCACGCATTGTACCGGCCATCCGGCTTCGACAAAGCGGAGTTGTTCCAATCGTTCCGCGCGCTCGAGAGGCTGGCTGTCGTGGCCATAGGAGCGCAAAGCCGGTGCCGTGTAGGCATAGAGACCCACGTGAAGCCAGAAAGGGCCACGTGAGGGCACAGGCGCCTTACTGAAGTAGAGCGCGCGGAACGACTGGTTGAACACCGCGCAGGTCCCACCTGGCATTCCGGTCGCGTATTCCATCTTGAGTTCCCGCGCCTGTGCTTCATTGCACTGCTGGACCGGCGTCGCGATCGCGGCGCCTTCCTCGAGCGCAGCCAGGAGTGCAAAGACCCAGTCGGTCGGGATCAGGGGACTGTCGCCCTGCCAGTTGACGATCGGCCCTTCGAGACCAAATTCACGCACCACTTCGGCACAGCGTTCTGTGCCATTCTGGCATTGTCCGGTCATGACGACCTCGCCGCCGAATGCCTCAACACAGTTCACGATCCGACGATTATCGGTCGCGACAATGACCCTTAGATCGGTCTGACGCGCAGCTTTCCAAACATGCTCGATCAGTGACGTGCCGGCAATCATCAGAAGCGGCTTGCCGTGAAGTCTGGTGGATCCGTAGCGCGCCGGAATGATGATTGTCGCCTTTTCCATCAGGTGCGGGCTAGCATCTGCCCCAAATAGCCACCATGATGCAGCGATACGAAATCCCCAGCCGAAAAATTCCGCCTGACCATCAGTTGCGCCGCTACGGCGTCTCCAATCGCCAGCATCATGATCGTGCTCGCCATCGGGGCGCATCCGATCGGGCATCCTTCGGGCATTTCGGGATAGAGAATTCGCTGCGTCGCGATGTCGCAGAGCGGACTTTCCTGCCTGGTCGTGATGGCAATGATCGGAAGTCCGCGCGCCTTTGCGTAATTGCAAACGGACAGAACTTCGCTGGTCTTTCCTGAATTCGACAGAGCGAGAATGCAATCCGAGGATCCAATCATCCCCATATCGCCATGCAGCGCCTGGGCGGGATCGAGGAAACAGGATGGCTGACCGGTGCTGCGCAACGTGGCGCTGATCTTCTGTCCGATCAGGCCAGCCTTGCCCATCCCGGTCACGACCAGCTTGCCCGCACATTCGAAAATTTTCCGGCAAGCTTTTTCGAATTCGTCGTCGAGCGTAAGGCTCACGAGCTCTCGAAGGGCCGTAATTTCTGCCTCTAGGACAATTCGTGAAGGTCTCAGATCGTCCACTTCTGAATTCATGATTTCCCCCTTTTTTATCCCCGTGGAAATGCAGCCGTCGGGGCGCTGAAGCCAGCCGTATAGCGACCTTTTCCAATCGTAATTCTCAGTTCTGACAAATAGCCGTTCATGAACTGCGTATATCCAGCACTGTCACCAGCGCCTATGGATAGCGGAGCTGTTCCATCGTAAGCGCTAATTGAAATCGTCTGATCTGATCCAATTTGGCTTCCGTCGACAAAATCGCGGTGCGTCGAGGAATTCCGGCAAATGGCAACGTGATAGAAAGTATCGACCGTCGGCGTCCAAGGATTGGTCTGATTGATCGCGACGGGACTGGCCCCATTATCATCCATGATAAGATTGAGATTATCAGTTGCCGCGACTCCGTCGTAACGAAGCCAGAGAGATCTTAGATTTCCGCCGCCGGAATATTTGCTGATATAGGTGTGCTGGGCAGTGTTGACAGCGTGGCGCGCCCAATGCTCAATCGTGAAGTCGGATCCTCCAAATTCTAAATCCGGATCGTCCGGAATTAACAGCCTGTCGCTGCTTCCATTGAAACTGATAGAATTGACGCCGGATATAGGTTGAACTCCGGTCGACACAGCTGCGGTCGACACGACCGAGACGGGCCAATCATAAGGGCTAGCATCGCGGATTTCTCCGCCCGTGAGTGCATCCAGGAGAAGCACAACTTTATCCCAATCTGGATCTGTCGTCGTCGACTGCGTTGTAACGAGCGGGAGTGTGTCGGGCGTATAGCTCGCCGCTTGCCCGGTTCGGTCATAACCTCGCGTGATCCGGACGGCTTTCATACGACCATCGAACGTATTTTCCAGCGATCCGCCGAATTGACTGGCGCCGATTGTTAAAGATTCGCCGTTTTGATAAGCCGTTCCGTCATAGGTACCAGTCGCAACTTGAACTCCGTCGACGTAAAGCGAGCAATTGGTCCCGTCCCAGGAAAATCCGATATCATATTCTGTGCCATCGGTCGCAGGAGAAAAACTATATGAAGCGAGCGATGATGTACTCGATCCGTTACTACTTACAAAAAATTCGAGGACTCCTGTCGCTTGAACGCCAAAAAGCCAAGTTCGATGATTTCCACTCGTGTCATAACAGGCGGCTAGAGTTCTGAAGTTGCTGGCATAACTGTCAAACTGGACGCCGAAACATTCGATTGTCAGCCGTGATCCTGGATACCAAAGCGCCCGCGGTGGAGCAAAAATCGCGCCCGAGCCGTCAAACTCAAATTTCCCTGAAAGAATAGTTGCGGTTCCGGAATACGTCAGCGCGTGCGCATGCCTACTTTCATCCGCCGAATATCCGGTTCCGTCAGATTGTCCGACAGCTTCGATCTGGAATGCCACATTGAGAAAATACGCATCTTCCGTCGGGCCGGAGGATGACCCCGAGGTTCCCGACTGGGCTGTTATACCTAAAATCATGCCGCTACAGTCTGACCAAGCAAATCGAACAAATCGGTCGTTATCCTTTTGAGCGTAAAGGTTCCACCCTGTGGGATAACCAGCGTTCCGCCGCTCGGGACATTGATCGTGACACCCGAGCCCTCGACTATCGTTAAATTTGCCGTTCCGACATTACGCCCGTGCCATTCAGCATTCACAAGCGGCGTCGCGCTGTCGGGATTGATCGTGAATGTTTTCGCTGCCTCTGACGTGAAACGATGGTAAAAATTTGCCTGATCGGGATCCAGAATTGCGGAAGTTCCAGAAATCTCCACGATCGGCGACGTCAGATCGGAATATGGACGAGCGACGTAGAACTTCATCTGACTGGCGTCATATTGAAGAACGTCGCCATCGAGCAAACCGGTCAGATCAACATCTGACAGATCACCAATGGTTTGCACCTGGTCTGATCGAAATTGCCACGCGCCACCGAAATATTCGATATATTTTGCTTCATCCTCGACATAGAGCTCGGCGCCCGCGAGCCCAATGTCGCAAAAATACCAGCCGTTCGCAGCGTCGGTACCGACCGCTATCGCGAGCCGGCCGTCTTCACCATACCAGTCGGCCGTTGCGCCAGCTGGCACCAGATAGGCGGTTCCGTCGGAAACGCTTCCCGGCGGCGCGCTGACCGATCGGCTGGCCACGATGGCCTTGACCGTGAAGGTGTCGTGAATCCTGAACGCCTTCCCGACTGTATCCCACGGGGATTTCATCCCGCTTTGCCATTCTGGCGCTCCGGTGCGCGGCATGAACGTCTGTGTCATATTTTCCCCTAGCCCTCTGCCTCACTGGTGAAGCCCTCGAGATTGAGATCGGGCGCCACTTGCACGACCCGTACTGTAATCCCGGATTGCACCGATCCCCAATCGGAAATTTGCTGCGCTGCCGTGTAGGTGAACGACTCCACGTTCGAATCGTAGGTATTCACCACCGTGGCACCGTCCATGATCTTGATCCGGTAGAGCTCATAGGTCTCGCCAAGCGGGACATCGATCCCATCGACGTTGTTGCCCCCGATGCGCGAGCGAGCATCCCACGCGATTTCCCAGTTCAGCGATGTTCCGTCCTGATGCAGTGTCACGTTCGCGGGCGCGTAAGGCCGGCGGCTGTTTGCCGCAAAGGCCACGCTCTGCGCATCGCTGTTCGCGGGATCGAACCCGATGCTGGTCATCTTGTAGTAGTCCGTGTCGCCAATCTCGCTGCTCCCCAGGTTCTTCTTCGCGACAACGTTTTCCCACAGGAGGAACCGGTCCCCGACCACATGCGTCCCGATCGCCTGTTCGGTGCCGCGCCGTCCGCGCTTGATCCCCGTGATCGCGTATTCCTTCCAGTTCCCGGCAGCGGAAAGCAGGTCGGCGTCGCGGAACTGGATGAACTCCCACCCGTTCGCGTTGCTGCCCGTGATCGCCAGATTGAGCGTGTCGGAGTTGTCGAGCGCTTCCTGCGACACGGATGTCAGTTCACCGTTGTAGACGCTGACGATCAGGATCGATCCTTCGTCGATCACGTTCGGGAGCGCGTTGGTCAGCACCGACTGGCATTCCGCCCAGGTGGCGTCGGAATTCGGATCGAGGAACGTCAGGAACCCACTGTCATAAGTCGTCCCGTCGTCACTGTGGGCGGCGTCGGCGCCCGGCCAGGTTCCCGTCTGGCTGATCGGTCCGGCCGCGACGTAGATGAAGGGCGACGTCTGGTCGTCGCTATCCTGGGCCAGCGGGACGTCGAGAAAGAACCCCTCGCTGTCCACGATGCTGATCCGGGTCGGGGGCGGACGCCCGATCGCCTCCGCGCCCGGACTGGCGATGATTTCCGATACGGTCGGGGTCGGGGTTTCGCCCACGGCCGGCCGGGCGTCGTCCTGCTCCCACCGCATGTTGGAAATGAGACGGTTTGCCTGCCGGGTGTAGGCGACCAGTCGCCCCCGGATCACGACATCGTCCTCAAGATTGATATCCCGCACGTCCGCGCAGTCGAGAAG
>Ga0316575_10000074_pt1 | contig 24489 bp, 21 predicted proteins | sample J5NA_FD_203072 | JGI IMG/M metagenome (GOLD analysis project Ga0316575, IMG submission 203072) | Rhizosphere microbial communities from salt marsh grasses in Alabama, United States - J5-7_050615r2r3 | ecosystem: Host-associated > Plants > Roots > Rhizosphere | place: USA: Alabama | collected...
GCCGGTACACCCAGGGAATCGGCACTGAACCCCCGCCCGGGCGCGCCGTCGCGCGAGGTCGCGCGCGATCCGACGCGAGAGCGGGCCTTCACCGGAGCGCTACGCTGTCCGAGACGTATGTCCCGGCTCAGCCGGGTCGACGTACGGCAAACTCAGGGTAAAGACCCGCGCGGGTAGGCTGCCGCATGCCGCGCTGAAGGAGGCACCGTGTCCACCGCTGCTCAGAAGGCCATTCTCGACCGCATCGCGCTCGCTCCCGACGTACGCGCGGCCCTCGACGCGAGCCCGCGTCTGGTCATGCCCGAGACGCGCGAGGAGCTCTACCAGCTCTCTCTCGGGCCGGAGGGCGGCCCCGTCTTCAGCGTCGACTACGACGTGAACGGGAAGACGATCACCGAGGCCACGGTCGTGCGGTGCCGCAACGGCATCGCCGTGAACTACCCCGAGGACTACATGCGGCGCCGCGACCCGCAGTGCATGCACATCGCGGACGACCGCCCCACCGACAAGAACCGCTACGCCGAGAAGTTCGGTAAGCCCTTCGCGCCGGTGAAGACGGAGACCATCGACTGGCTCGGCACCCAGGAGCTCGTGGTCGTGCCGTTCAAGGCGGGCGCGCTCAAGTACGGATCGCCGTCGCTCGCGATCATGCCGGTCAACTGCGCGTTCTTCGCGCTCACGCTCCGCGACCTGTCCGGCTGGGTGACCTTCGAGGAGCTCGGCGACTACACGCCGCGCTCAATCATCTACGTCGCTCCCCCGTTCCGCCACACGCACTTCGACGGCAAGCAGATGGTCGTGCACGACCGTACCGAGACCCTCCACGAGGTCTTCGCGTACAACCTGTACCCGGGCCCGAGCGCGAAGAAGGGCGTCTTCTCCGTCCTCCTGGACATCGGCGAGGGCGAGGGCAAGGGCTGGATCACCGCCCACGCGTCGTCCGTGCTCGTCACGACGCCCTACGACAACGAGACCGTCGTCATGCACGAGGGCGCGTCCGGCGGCGGCAAGTCGGAGATGTACCAGGACCTCCGCCGCGAGGACGACGGGCGCATCCTGCTCGGCACGAACGTCGTCACGGGCGAGCCGTACCACATCACCCTGTCGGAGTCGTCGGAGCTCAACCCGATCACCGACGACATGACGCTGTGCCACCCGTCGATCCAGAAGGACGACGGACGCATGTACGTCGCCGACGCGGAGGACGGCTGGTTCGTGCGGGTCGACAACCTGCGGGAGTACGGCGAGGACGCCGGCTTCGAGCGGGCGGTCATCCACCCCGACGCGCCCCTCGTGTTCTTCAACATCGAGGGCGTGCCGGACGCGACGGCGCTGCCGTGGGAGCACACGCTCGACTCGACGGGCAAGCCGTGCCCCAACCCGCGCGTCGTCCTCCCCCGATCGATGGTCAAGGGCGTGATCGGCGAGCCGACGGCCGTCGACGTCCGCACCTTCGGCGTCCGCATGCCCGCCTGCACGCGCGACAAGCCGACCTACGGGATCATGGGCATGACGCACTTCGTGCCGCCGTCGATCGCGTGGCTGTGGCGACTGATCGCCCCGCGCGGGGACAAGAACCCGTCGATCGGCGAGTCGAAGGACGCCGTGAAGAAGCTCGAGCACGGCGGGATGGTCGCGGAGGGCGTCGGCTCGTTCTGGCCCTTCTCCACCGGCACCAAGGTGGCCGCCGCGAACCTCCAGCTCCAGCAGATCATGGACTACCCGCGCACGCGGTTCGTGCTCACGCCGAACCAGCACGTGGGCTCGTACGCGGTCGGATTCTCCACCGAGTGGCTCACCCGCGAGTGGCTCGCGCGCAAGGGCGCGGGCCGCATGCGCGCCGAGCAGCTGACCCCCGCGCGCTGCCCGCTGTTCGGGTACGCGCCCAAGGAGATCACTCTCGACGGCCAGCCGGTGCGACGCACGCTCCTGCAGCCCGACCTCCAGTCGCAGGTGGGCGAGGAGGCGTACGACGCCGGCGCCGCGATCCTGACGGGGTTCTTCAAGAGCGAGCTCGAGCAGTTCCTCACGGACGACCTCGACCCGCTGGGCCGCAAGATCATCGAGCTGTGCATGAAGGACGCGAGCGTCGCGGAATACGAGAAGCTCACGCCCATGTGGCTGTAGGCGCCTTCGCACGGCGAAGGGGAAGGGTCCGCGATGACCGCCGCGTTCATCCTCACGACGCTCGTCGTGGTGGCGACGCCCGGCGCCGGCGTGCTCTACACGGTGTCGACGGGGCTCGCTCGCGGCGCCCGGGCAAGCGTTGTCGCGGCGGCGGGGTGCACGGCGGGGATCGTCCCGCACATGGTGGCCGCCATCACGGGCACGGCGGCGCTCCTGCACGCGAGCGCCCTCGCGTTCCAGACGGTCAAGTGGCTGGGCGTCGCCTATTTGGTGTTCCTCGCGATCCAGACGTGGCGGGATCGGTCCGAGCTCGCGACGACGGCGGGCGCGACACCTGTGTCGGCGCGCAAGGTGGTCGGCGAGGCGATCCTGCTCAACCTCCTGAACCCCAAGCTGACGCTGTTCTTCTTCGCGTTCCTCCCCCAGTTCGTCGACGCATCGCGCCCCGGGTCGGTGGTGCCGATGCTCGCGCTCAGCGGGGTGTTCATGGCGGTGACGTTCGCCGTGTTCGTGCTCTACGGCGCGTTCGCGGGGGCGGTCCGGGAGCGGGTGATCGCCCGGCCCCGCATCGTCCGTCGGATGCGCCTGATGTTCGGGGCGACGTACGTGGCGCTCGCGGGGAAGCTGGCGGTTTCCGCGCGGTAGCCCGGTGCGCGACGATGGAGTCCCGAGGAGGCTGAGATGAGCGACGAGATCTGGCGAACACGCAAGAACGAGCGGCCGGTCGACGACCCGTCGCGCACCGAGCTCGACCGGCTGCGGGACGACGATTGGTTCCGCTACCGCCTGGGGCCGGAACTCGCGGCGATGCAGCGCGTCACGCTCGCGACGTGCCGGGAGCTGAGCGCCCTTTACCCCTCGGACCCCGAGCGGGCGAACGCCATGCTCGCCGAGCTGGTGGCCGAGTGCGGGCCGGGGCTCGACATCCGCCCGCCCATCTCGATCGAGTACGGCGAGCGGGTCTTCATCGGGTCGAACGTCTTCATCAACGCGGACCTCATGATAATCGGAAGCGGGAAGATCACCATCGGGAACAACGTGCTGATCGGCCCGTGCACCCGCTTCTACACGCCCAACCACTCCGTCGACGTCGACATCCGACGCGAGGGCTGGGAGATCGGTCTTCCCATCACGCTCGAGGACGACGTGTGGCTCGGCGGGTCGGTAGTGATCTGTCCGGGCGTGACGGTGGGGCGCGGCGCCGTGGTGGGCGCGGGATCCGTACTCACCAAGGACGTGCCGCCGGGCGTCGTCGTCGGCGGGAACCCCGCGCGCGTCGTCCGCGAGCTCTAGGGCGGACCCGGGCTAGACGGGCTTGATCTGCTTGTAATTCACGACGTGCTCTTTCCACGTCCGCTTCTTCGTCTTGAACACCACCGCGACCTTCGAACCCTCCTCGCGGAACGTGAAGCCGACGGTGTTCGCCTCGACGGCTCCGAAGCGCCCGCACTTCTCCGTCGAGATCACCAGCGTGTTGAGCGGGATCTTGTTCATAGTCGTCCCTTCGTCGCGCGCCGCCACCCCGAGCGATCGCTCGCCGCTACTCCTCAACGTACTTCGCTCCCGCGCTACCCGCCAGGCCTCCGCCCCGGCGACTGGAGCCACAGTCGGTTAGCGTGGAGCGCATGCGAAGACTCCCCGCCCTCGTCGCGCTCGTCGCGCTCGTCGCGCTCGGCGTCCTGCCCCTATCCGCCTGCTCCGGCGACGCCCCGGCGAGCGGCTTCTGCGGGGCGTCGGACACCGTCGCGTCGTTCGGCGGTATGTCGGCGAACTTCCCCGGGACGCGCGTCCTCGCCGACGCCGAAGCGGGCGACATGACCGCGCTCCACGAGTGGGGCGCGTCCGGGGGTGAGGCGTTCGGGGACCGCGTCGCTGCCCTCGAACGGGCGAGGGACGCCGCGCCCACGGACGAGGTCGCGCACGCGATCGACGACCTCCTCGCGGTCGTGGGGCCCATGGCGTCGATCTACGCGGCCGCGAGCGAGGCTCCCGACCTCGAATCCTTCCTCGACGCGCTCGACGCGATCCCCGCGCCGGACGCGGCGGACGACGACGCGGCGAACGCGGCCGTCGCGCTCATCGAGCAGGCGGAATCGGAAACCTGCGACTAGCAGGCCCCCCGAGGAACGACGGAGGGGCGGCGCGGGTGACCCCGCGCCGCCCCTCGGCGTCTAGCTGAAGCGAGCCCTAGGCGTCGGCCCCGGCGTCGGCCTCATCGACGACCGCGAGCGAGAGCTTCCCGCGCGGATCGATCTCCTTGACCTCGACCTGGATCTTCTGGCCCACGCTCACGACGTCCTCGACGTTCTCCACGCGCTTGCCACCGGCGAGCTTGCGGATCTCCGAGACGTGGAGCAGCCCGTCCTTGCCCGGGCTGAGCGAGATGAACGCGCCGAACGCGACCGTCTTGACGACGGTCCCGACGAAGCGCTCCCCCACCTCCGGCATGTGCGGGTTGGCGATGGCGTTGATCGCGGCGCGCGCGGCTTCGGCGGACTCGCCGTTGGTCGCGCCGATGAACACCGTGCCGTCGTCCTCGATCGAGATCTCGGCGCCCGTGTCGTCCTGGATCTGGTTGATCATCTTGCCCTTGGGGCCGATGACCTCGCCGATCTTGTCGACCGGCACCTGGACCGTGATGATCCGCGGCGCGTTGACGCTCATCTCGTCCGGCTCGCTGATCGCGGCGTTCATGATGCCGAGAATGTGCAGGCGCGCGTCGCGGGCCTGGCCCAGCGCACCGGCGAGCACCGACGCGGGGATGCCGTCGAGCTTGGTGTCGAGCTGGATCGCGGTGACGAACTCATTGGTTCCGGCGACCTTGAAGTCCATGTCGCCGAACGCGTCCTCCGCGCCCAGGATGTCGGTGAGGGCCGCGTAGCGGGTCTCGCCGTCCACCGTGTCGGACACGAGGCCCATCGCGATGCCCGCGACCGGCGCACGCAGCGGCACGCCCGCGTTGAGCATGGCGAGCGTCGAGGCGCACACCGAGCCCATCGAGGTGGAACCGTTCGAGCCGAGGGCCTCGGAGACCTCACGAATCGCGTACGGGAAGTCCTCACGCTTCGGGAGCACGGGGATGAGGGCCCGCTCGGCGAGCGCCCCGTGACCGATCTCGCGGCGCTTGGGGCTGCCCACGCGGCCGGTCTCGCCGGTCGAGTACGGCGGGAAGTTGTAGTGGTGGAGGTAGCGCTTCTTCGTTTCCGGGTTGAAGGAGTCGATCTGCTGCTCCATCTTGAGCATGTTGAGCGTCGTGACGCCGAGAATCTGCGTCTCGCCGCGCTCGAACAGCGCTGAGCCGTGCACGCGCGGGATCACAGCCACCTCGGCCGAGACCGGGCGAATGTCCGCGAGACCGCGGCCATCGATGCGCTTGCCATCCTTGAGGATGCGCTGGCGCACCGTCTTCTTGGTCAGCGAGCGAATCGCCGCGGACACCTCGCCGAGCCGGTCGTCGAACTGACCGGTCAGGACCTCGATGGTCGCCGCCTTGATCTCGTCCAGGCGCGTCTCGCGCTCCTGCTTGTCCGCGATCTGCAGCGCCTTCGCGAGGTCCGCCTCGGCGGCCTTCGCCACGGCTTCGTACACGTCGTCCTCGTAGTCGAGGAACACAGGGAACTCGCCCGTCGGCTTGGCCGTCGTCTTCGCGAGCGTGGCCTGAGCCTCGCAGAGCGCGCGGATGAACGGCTTCGCCGCCTCGAGACCCTCGGCGACGACCTCCTCGGTCGGGGCCTTGGCGCCGCCGGCGACGAGGTCGAGCGCGTCGGGGGTGGCCTCCGCCTCGACCATCATGATCGCCACGTCGTCGCCGACGATGCGGCCGGCGACCACCATGTCGAAGACGCTCCGCGGGATGTCGCTGAAGCGCGGGAAGGCGACCCACTGGCCGTCGATGAGCGAGATACGCGTACCGCCGATAGGCCCGCTGAACGGCAGGCCGGCGATCTGCGTGGACATGGACGCGGCGTTGATCGCGAGCACGTCGTACTGGTCGTCGGGGTCGACGGCGAGGACGGTCACGACGACCTGGATCTCGTTGCGGAGACCGCTGACGAACGACGGGCGCAGCGGCCGGTCGATCAGGCGGCACGTGAGGATGGCGTCCGTGGTCGGACGGCCCTCGCGACGGAAGAAGGAGCCGGGGATCCGGCCCGCGGCATATTGCCGCTCCTCCACGTCGACCGTGAGGGGGAAGAAGTCGAAGCCCTCGCGGGGCTTCTTGCCCGCCGTCGTGGCGGACAGCACCATCGTGTCGTCGTCGAGGTATGCCGCGACGGCGCCGGCGGCCTGCTTGGCGAGGCGGCCGGTTTCGAACCGGACCGTCCGCTTACCGAACTTGCCGTTGTCGATCACGGCCTCGGCGTGCTGAATTTCGGGACCTTCCATGAGGAAGTCGCTCCTTTATGCGGGAGCAGGCAGGCGAGGGCGCGAAGCCGGAGCCTCGCCGCTGATCGTCAGTCGAAATGCTCAGAGCGGGAATGTCACCGCTCTGCCCATCACCACCGATGATCAGCGCTCAGGAAGCCTGCTCGGGTATGTGTGATGCAGTTGGATGGCGTCCCCCGGCGGTGCCGAAGGGCCGCGAACATGGTATCAGAGGGGCGCCGTGGCGCCCGAAGGCCCGCCGGCGCCTAGCGGCGCAGGCCGAGCTTCTGGATGATCGCGCGGTAGCGGTCGATGTCGATCTTCTGGAGGTAGCCCAGGAGGCGACGGCGCTTGCCCACGAGGAGCAGGAGCCCGCGGCGCGAGTGGTGGTCGTGCTGGTGCACCTTGAGGTGCTCCGTCAGGTCGGAAATGCGTTGGCTGAGCAGCGCGATCTGGACCTCGGGAGAACCCGTGTCGTCCTTGCTGGTCGCGTACTCGGCCATGATGGTCTTCTTCACGTCGGGCTCGAGCGGCACGTCGTCTCCTTCTGGTCGTTGCGCGGCGCACCCGGGCCTGTTCTCCGGGGCACTTCACTCCGCGGCCGTTTCACGGCGGGGATCATCGTACCAGCGCCGAGGCGGGACCCCGCGCCCGGATTGGGCCGCTATCGGGCGCGCAGGACCTCGCGGCACCACACGACGTCCTCCGCAAGCGCCTCTTTGAGCGCCTCGATGCCGTCGAACGTGACCATGTCGCGCCGTCGTTCTATGAAGTCGAGCGCCCCGCGCGCGCCGTACAAATCGACGCCCGTGACGTCGATCAGGTGCGCCTCGACGCTCACGGTCGTCGCGCCGACGGTGGAATTCACCCCGACGCTCACCGCGGCGTCGAGGGGCTCGCCGACGAGCGTCGCGGCGTCCGCGCTCGGCCCCGGGTCGACGATGGTGAAGGTCCCGGCGTAGACGCCGTGGGCGGGGATCATGCCCGCGTAGACGTCGAGGTTCGCGGTGGGGAAGCCGATCTCGCGGCCGAGGGCGTCGCCCGACACGACCTCCCCGCGGAGCCGGTGCGGCCGTCCGAGCACGCGCGCCGCGCCCGCGACGTCGCCCGCCTCGATCAACTCGCGCACCCACGTCGAGGACCAGCGCCGCTCCGAACCGTTCGCGACCCCGGCCCACTCCACGATCTCCACGTCGAACCCGAGTGCGCGCCCCAGCTCCTGCATCGTCGCGGCGTTGCCGACGTTGCCCCACCCGAACGTCGTGTCGTGCCCGATCACCACCGTCGCCGCGCGCAGCCCGTCGACAAACCACGTCCGCACGAACTCCTCGGGGCTCTGGTGCGCGAACTCGAGCGTGTAGTGGACCACGAGCACGGCGTCGAGCCCGGTGGCGGCGAGGCGCTCGATGCGGTCCTCGATGCCGGTGATGAGCGTCGGCGGGCTCTCGGGACGGTGGACGGCCCGGGGGTGCGGGTCGAACGTGACGGCCACGGACGTGTGACCGGCGGCGCGCGCGTCCGCGACGAGCGTCTCGAGTACGGCTTGGTGGCCGCGGTGCACGCCGTCAAAGTTTCCGAGCGTCACCACCGTGGGGCCATGGCGGACGGGAACGTCCTCGAGGGATCGCCACACCTCGGTCATCGCGATACCTCGGTCATCGCGCGCTGTGGGCGGCCGCCGCCCGCGCCTCCGTGTTCATGGTGCGCCCATCCTATCCGCGGCGAACACGGCGCTCGGACGGAGCACGTCGCCCTCGGCGACGACGAGCGCGACGAGCGACCCGTCCGGACCGACGACGGCCAGGGGCGCGTCCGGGGTCGGCTCGCCGTCCGCGTCGGTGCGGGGGATGCGGCGCCCGTACGAGAGTTCGCGCGCCTCCTCTTCGGTCACCTCCCGCGATGGGAGCGCGCCAGTCGCCGCGTCGGCGAGCGGGATGAGCGGCAGGGGGGCGCCGGCCTCGACCGCGGCGGTGAGGTCGTCGAGCGGGGTGGCGGCGTCGAGCGAGAATCCCGCGACGCGGGTGCGTCGGAGCGCCGTGAGGTGCCCGCCGACCTTGAGCGCCGCCCCGAGGTCGCGCGCCAAGGCGCGGACGTACGTGCCCGAGCTCACGGTCACGGTGACGTCGACGTCGAGGCACGGCACGCCGTCGTCCTCCCGCGGCGCGAGCGCCCCCCGGTCGAAGCGGCTCACGGTCACGGGACGCGCGGCGAGCTCGACGTCCTCCCCCGCTCGCACCCGTGCGTAGGAACGCTTTCCCCCGACCTTGATGGCGCTCACGGCGCTCGGCACCTGCTCGATCTGGCCGGTGAGGCGCGCGATGGCCGCGTCGAGGTCCGACGCGTCGATACCGGAGGCGTCGACGCGCGCGGTGACGTCACCCTCGGCGTCGTCGGTGACGGTCGCGACGCCGAGGCGGATGGTCGCGTCGTACGACTTGTCCGCGGCGGTCACGAAGGACAGCAGGCGGGTCGCCTGCCCTACGCCGACGACGAGCACGCCGGTGGCCATCGGGTCGAGGGTTCCCGCGTGGCCGACCTTGCGCGTGCCGGCGAGGCGGCGCATGCGGGCGACGACGTCGTGCGACGTCCAGCCCGCGGGCTTGTCGACGACGACGAAGCCGGGCGCGACGGCGTTAGCGGTCGTCACCCGCGTCGTCGTCACCCGCGTCGTCCGGGTGGCGGTACGGGTCGGCGTCGCCCGCGTAGGTTGCGGTGGCGCGCGCGGCGGCGGCCGCCGCGTCGCGCGCGCGGGCCTCGTCGAGCGCCTTCTCGAGGCTCGCGGCGGTCTCCGGCACGGCGTCGAGGACGAACTCGAGGGTGGGCGTGAGCCGGATCCCAAGCTCGGCGCCCACGAGCGAGCGCAGGCGCCCCTTCGCGGAGGCGAGGGCCGCGGCCGTTTCCGTTCGCGCCTCCTCGTCCCCGTACACCGTGTAGAACACCGTGGCGTGTTGGATGTCGCCGGTCACGCGGACGTCCGTAACCGTGACGAACCCCAGTCGCGGGTCCTTGATCTCGCTCTCGAGGGCGCGGGCGACGACCCGTTGGATCGTGCCCGCGACCCGGAGCGCGCGCGGCGAGTCGGCCATCAGTTCCTCGGGACCTCGACCGTCTCGAACGTCTCGATGACGTCGCCGACCTGGATGTCGTTGAACTTGCCGAGACCGATACCGCACTCGAAGCCCTCGCGGACCTCCGTGGCGTCGTCCTTGAAGCGGCGGAGCGTGTCGATCTCCGCCTCGCCAACGACGACTCCCTCGCGCGTGACGCGCGCCTTGGCACCGCGGCGGACGGTTCCGGTCCGCACCATGCAGCCGGCGATGTTGCCGTACTTGGACGAACGGAAGATCTCCTGGATCTCCGCGGAGCCGGTCTGGTTCTCGACGAACTCGGGCTTGAGCATGCCCTTGAGGGCCGCCTCGATGTCCTCGATCGCGCGGTAGATGACCGAGTAGAAGCGCATGTCCACGCCCTCGCGGTCCGCGAGCTCCTGGACACGCTCAGCGGGCCGGACGTTGAACCCGATGATGATGGCCCGGTCGACCGTGGCGAGGTTGACGTCGTTCTGCGTGACGGCGCCGACGCCGCGGTGGATGACCCGGAGGTCCACCTCGTCGCCGACGTCGATGGCGAGCAGGGCGTCCTCGAGGGCCTCGACGGCACCGGAGACGTCACCCTTGATGATGAGGTTGAGGGTGTCGACCTTGCCTTGCGCGAGGGCCTCGGTGAAGTCCTCGAGGCTGATGCGCTTGCGGCGCTTGGCGAGCTCGGCGGCTCGGACGGCGGCCTCGCGCTTCTCGGCGATCTGGCGCGCGGTGCGCTCGTCGTCGGCCACGAGGAAGTTGTCGCCGGCGGACGGCACGGACTGAAGCCCGAGCACCATGACCGGGCGGGCGGGGAGTGCCTCCTCGACCGGTTCGTCGTGCTCGTCGAACATGGCGCGCACGCGCCCGTGGGCGGTCCCCGCGACGATCGCGTCGCCGACGTGGAGCGTGCCCGACTGGACGAGCACGGTCGCGACCGCGCCTCGCCCCTTGTCGAGGTGCGCCTCGACCGCCACGCCTCGAGCGTCCTTGTCCGGGTTCGCCCGAAGGTCGAGCCCGGCGTCGGCCGTCAGGAGGACGGCCTCGAGGAGGTCGTCGACCCCCTTGCCCTGGATCGCGGAGACGTTGACGAACATCGTGTCGCCGCCGTATTCCTCGGCCACGAGGTTGTACTCGGTGAGCTGCTGGCGCACCTTGTCGGGGTTCGCGCCTTCCTTGTCGATCTTGTTGACCGCGACGACGATCGGCACGTCCGCGGACTGGGCGTGGTTGAGCGCCTCGATGGTCTGCGGCATGACGCCGTCGTCGGCGGCGACCACGAGGATCGCGATGTCGGTCACGCGGGCGCCTCGGGCACGCATGGCGGTGAACGCCTCGTGGCCCGGGGTGTCGATGAAGGTGATCGCCCGCATCGCGCCCTCGTGCTCGTGGTGCACCTGGTAGGCGCCGATGTGCTGGGTGATGCCGCCGGACTCGCCGGAGATGACGTCCGACTTGCGGATGGCGTCGAGCAGGCGGGTCTTTCCGTGGTCAACGTGGCCCATCACGGTCACGACGGGCGGTCGGGACTCGAGGTCCTCGTCCGTCTCGGACGCGAGCTCGGCATCGAGGTCGATGTTGAAGTCCTCGAGCAGCTCGCGATCCTCCTCTTCGGGGGACACGATCTGGACGACGTAGCCGAGCTCCGCGCCGAGGGTCTCGAAGGTGCCCTCGTCGAGCGACTGGGTCGCGGTGGCCATCTCGCCCAGGTGGAACAGGACGGTCACGAGCGACGCGGGGTTGACGTCGATCTTCTCCGCGAAGTCCGAGAGAGTCGCGCCACGGCGAAGGCGGATGACGGTGGTGCCGTCTCCACGCGGGACCTGAACGCCGCCGATCGACGGCGCCTGCTGCTGCTCGTATTCCTGACGCTTGGCGCGCTTGCTCTTGCGCCCGCGTACGGGCTTGCCTCCGGCGCGGCCGAACGCTCCGGCCGTGCCTCCTCCGCGTCCGCGGCCGCCGGGTGCGGGGCGGGAACCCGGGGCGAATCCACCGGGGCCACCGGGGCCTCGGCCGCGACCGGGCGCTCCGCCGGGACCGCCGGGTGCGCGGCCGCCGGGCGCTCCCGCGCCGGCCGTTCGGGGGCCTCCGCGCGTGCCAGCTCCGGCACCGGCTGCTGCGGGACCGCCCGGTCCTCGGCTGCCGGGCCCAGGGCGCGCGGCGCGCGGGGCCTGGAACGGGTTGTTACCGCCGGGGCGCGGACGGGGGCGCGGCGCGGCGAAGGGGTTGTTGCCTCCCGGCCGGGGGCGCGGGCGGGGAGCGGCGTCGGCAGGGGTCGCCGACGACTTGTCGTCCGCGGGGGCGGCGTCGTCGTCCGTGGACGGCTTCGGCTCGGCCTTGTCTGCTTCGGTGGGGGCGGCGGGGGCCGCGGCCTTCTCCGGAGCGGCCTCGGCCTTGTCCGGTTCGGGCGCGGTCTTGGCGGCCGGCTTCTTGGCGGCCGGCTTCGCGTCGGCTTTGGCCTCGGCCTTGGCGGGCGCCTGCTTGGGCGCGGGGAAGGCTTCGCGCGCCTTGCGGATAACGGGGGCTTCGAGCGTCGAGGACGGTCCCTTGACGTACTCGCCCATCTCGATCAATTTCGCGATGAGGTCTTTGCTCGAGATTCCGAGCTCTTTCGCGATCTCGTGAACGCGGGGCTTTGCCACAACTCTCCTGTCTCGGTTCGACCGAGGCAGGGCCGAACCATCGTTAGTGAGCGAAACTCATTTCGCGGTACTCATCGTGCGCTCATGGGAGTGATCCCGTTCTGTCGACGGTCGATGGTGGTACGGCCTGGGCCCGGGACGGTCATCGGCCGCGGAATTCCGCGTCCGTCAACGCCGCTCCCGCGTCGGCCTCGGGGTGGCGCAAGGCCCGCCCGATGGCCCGCCGCTGGCGCGCCCGGTCCCCGCATTCCGGCGTGGGATGCAGGTATGCTCCCCGTCCCGGCATGCTCTGCGACCGGTCGATCACGACGTTTCCGCCGCTCATGACCAGCCGCACGAGGTCCGACCGAGGCGCCCGTTCCCGGCATCCGACGCAGGTGCGTACGGGACCGGGGGGTGGGTTTCTCGGCGTCATCAGTGTAGCGGGAAGTCGGCGCGGGCTGGCGCAGGCCTAGCCGTGCGCCTGCTGCGCCCCGGGCGTGTCCGGCGCCTCGTCCGAGCGGATGTCGATGCGCCAGCCGGTGAGGCGGGCGGCGAGGCGGGCATTCTGTCCCTCCTTGCCGATGGCGAGCGACAGGTGGTAGTCGGGGACGACGACGCGGGCGGCCCGGGCCTCGGCGTCGACGACGGTCACGCTGACGACGCGGGCGGGGCTGAGCGCGTTGCCGACGAAGGTGGCCGGGTCCTCGTCCCAGTCGACGATGTCGATCTTCTCGTCGCGGAGTTCGGCCATGACGGCGCGGACACGCGCGCCCATGGGGCCGATGCACGCCCCCTTGGCGTTGACCCCGGCAACGCTGGACCGGACGGCGACCTTGGAACGGTGTCCCGCCTCGCGGGCGAGGGCCATGATTTCCACCGTTCCGTCCGCGATCTCGGGCACCTCGAGTTCGAAAAGACGACGCACGAGTCCGGGATGGGTGCGGGACAGGGTGATGGACGGACCCTTGAGGCCGCGCGTGACCTCCAGGACGTAGCCGCGGATGCGCTCGCCATGGGTGTACGTCTCCGTCGGCACCTGTTCGTGCTGGGGCAGGAGCGCCTCGACATCGCCCAACTGGACGTGGACGTTGCGCGGGTCCGGCGACTGCTGGATGATCCCGGAGACGAGGTGGCCCTCGCGGCCGGCGAACTCGCCGAGCACGTGATCGTCGCCGGCCTGACGGAGCCGCTGGATGATGATCTGCCGTGCCGTGGCCGTCGCGATACGCCCGAAGTCGGTGGGCGTGTGGTCGAACTCGGGCATCTCCTCGGGCGGCGTCTCGGACCCCTCCTCGGGCTCCTCACGCGCCAGGATGCGCACCTTGCCGGTGGTGCGGTCGATCTCCGCACGGGCGTGACGATGCGCTCCGGGCGTCTTGTGGTACGCGGAGACGAGCGCCTGCTCGATCGCGTCGACGAGGACATCGAAGGAGATGTCCCGTTCCTTCTCCAGTCCCCGCAACGCGGCGAGATCGATGTCCATAGGACTCGCCTCCCCCTGCGCATGCCGCGCGCCGCGTCTGTAGTTGCCCGCCAGTCTACGGTGGCGGGCCGTCTCGTGTAATGATGGCGCGTATGGGGACGTTGCGAAAGCGTGCCGCCGTCGTGGCACTCGGCGCGGTCGTTCTCGCGTCGCTCGGCGGCTGCCACCTGCGCCGCGAGACGTCTCCCCCGGTGACCCCGACGGCGACCCAGTACGACATCTTGCGCAATGAGGCCGCGCAGCGGGAGGCCGCGGTGCTCGACGCGCTCGCGACGGTCACGGGGGCGAAGACCCCCGGACAGGAGTACCTCGTCACGGTGGAGAACGCCTTCGCGTCGCCGCACCTCGAGGCATTGGGCGGGGTGTACGTCCCGTACCCCTCGGCGAGCCCGAGCCCGTCGGTGACGCCGTCGACCGCCGCCCCGCAACCCCCGTCGGCGCTGGTGATCGCCGCCGCTCACGCGCGCGACGCGGACCTGGCCGACGCCCTTCTCGCGGAGGATCCGGAGCTCGCGCTGCTTCTCGCCTCGATCGGGGTGAGTCACGCGGAGGCGCTGGCCGTCGGCGCGTACCAGGACGTGATCGCGGCGGGCGATGCCCCGCTCGCGGACGAGCGGACGCCCCCGGGGGACGCGTTCGCGGAACTCGTGCCGACGTCGACGGCTCTCGACGAACAGACGCTCGAGGGCATCATCGTCGCCCACGACTACGCGGCCTACGTGTACGAAGTGATCGCGGCCAGGACGACGGGCGACGCCCGCACGAACGCGCTCGCCCGCTCGCGAATCCACGAAAAGCGCGCGGACGACCTAGTGGCGCTCGCGACGACGGACCCGCGCAGCCCCGCGTACGTGGTGGACCGGGAGCGCTTCGCGGACGCCGACGCAATGGACGCGCTGATCCGCGAGACCGAGGCGGGCATCGCCGATCGCTACATCGCGACGTTCGCGAGCGCGGCCGAACTGGGCGACGCGGGAATGGGCGATCGCGCGTGGCTCATTTCCGGCGCGTTCGACGCGCTCGTGCAGGGACTGTTGTGGCCCGGGGCGACGGCGGACGACGCCGTGGCGCTTCCGGGCGTCGCTCTTCCCGGAAACTAGCCGCCAGGCTCCTAGGCGTCGGCGAGCGCCGCGGAGACCCTCGCGGCGACCTTTGCCGCCGCGTCCGCGACCGGAACCTCGTCCGTCGTCCCGGCGCGCCGGTCGCGGATCTCAACCGTGCCGTCGGCGAGCCCCTTGCCCACCACGACGATGAACGGCGCTCCGATCAGCTCGGCGTCCTTGAACTTCACCCCGGGGGACGCGCCCCGTCGGTCGTCGTAGCACACCTCGACGGAGAGCGCCTCGAGCGCCTCGGCGATCCCCTCCGCCGCGACGAACGGCGCGTCCTCCTTGCCGGTCGCCACCACGTGGACGTGGTACGGCGCGACGTGCGCGGGCCACGCGAGGCCGAGCTCGTCGTTGTTGAGCTCCGCGAGGACCGCGAGGACGCGCGTGATGCCGAGCCCGTAGCTGCCCATGGTGACGACGCGGGATTTGCCGTTTTCGTCGAGGACGGTGAGCCCGAGCGCCTCCGCGTACTTGGTGCCGAGCTGGAAGATGTGTCCGATCTCGACGCCGCGGGCGAGCTCGAGCGGGCCGGAGCCGTCGGGGGCGGGATCGCCGGGCCGTACTTCGGCGGCCTCGATGACCTCGCCCACCTCGAAGTCGCGGCCGGCGACCAGGTCGAACACGTGCGTATCCTTGGCGTTCGCGCCGGTGATCCAGCGGGTGCCCTCGACGATGCGCGGGTCGAACGCGTGCCGCACATCCTTGTCGCCGTAGCCCGGCCCGATGTACCCGGCCACGAGCTTGGGGTGCTTCGCGAAGTCCGCCTCGGTCGCGGGCTCGACGAGCGCGGGGCTGAGCACGGCCTCGGCACGCTTGAGGTCAACGTCGCGATCGCCGGGGACGGCGATGACGAGGAGGGTGCGCTCGCCCGCGGGATCGGTGACCGCGACGACGACGTTCTTGAGGGTGTCGGCGGCGGTCCAGGGCCGGTCGGGTCGGGGGTAGCGCTCGTTGGCGAGAGCCACGAGCGAGTCGATCGTGGGGGTGCCGGGCGTGTCCTCGACGTGCGAGGCGGGCGCGTCGTCGTACGGGACGGGGTCGGGGACGACGGTCGAGACGGCCTCGACGTTCGCGGCGTACCCGCCGGGCGAGCGGACGTACGTGTCTTCCCCCACCTCGACGGGGCAGAGGAACTCCTCGGACACCGAGCCGCCCATCGCGCCGGACATCGCGGACACGATGACGTACGGCAGGTGCAGCCGCTCGTAGACACGGATGTACGCGGCGCGCTGAATCGCGTAGGCCGCGGCGAGGCCCTCGTCCGTGAGGTCGAAGGTGTACGCGTCCTTCATGATGAACTCGCGCCCGCGGATGAGCCCGGCGCGGGGCCGCGCCTCGTCCCGGTACTTGGTCTGGACCTGGTACAGCGACAGCGGCAGGTCCTTGTACGACGAGTAGAGGTCCTTCACCAGGAGGGTGAACATCTCCTCGTGGGTCGGGGCGAGGAGGTAGTCGCCGCCCTTGCGGTCCTTCAGGCGGAACAGGTTGGGGCCGTAGTCCGTCCAGCGCCCGCTCGCCTCGTACGGCTCCGCCGGCAACAGGGCCGGGAAGTGGACCTGCTGCGAGCCCGCGGCCTCCATCTCCTCGTGGACGACCTTCTCGATCTTCGCGAGGACGCGCAGGCCGAGCGGCAGCCACGAGTAGATACCGGGCGCGGCGCGGCGGATGTACCCCGCGCGGACGAGGAGCCGGTGCGAGGCGACCTCGGCGTCGGCGGGGTCTTCGCGGAGGGTGCGGAGGAACAGCGTGGACATCCGGAGCATGCCCACAGCCTAGTGGCGCTACACCATCACCGTCGCGAACGTCCCGACGCGCTCGAACCCGACGGCCTCGTAGGCGCGGATCGCGCGGTCGTTGTAGTCGTTGACGTACAGCGAGACCGTCGGCGCGAGGCCGTCGCGCACCAGGTCCACGACGTCCGCGACGCCGGCGCGTCCGTACCCCCGTCCCCGCAGCGTCGGATGCACCCAGACGCCCTGAAGCTCGGCCACTCCCCCGCCGACGATGCCGGCTTCGGCCTTGAACACCACCTGGCGCACACCCTGGATGGAGCCGTACTGGATGTACGAGCGCCCGAGTCGGATGAGCCGGCGCAGCCGCTCCTCGTACCCGGCGCGGCCGTGCTCGAGCGGGTCGTACCCGACCTCCCCGATGAACATGTGGACGGCGGCGGGCAGAACGGCGTCGAAGTCATCCAGGCTCGCGGCACGCACGGGCTCCAGGCGGAGCGAGTCCAGAGTCCGGTCGCCCGGGTCGGGCGGCGCGGGGCGGGTAGGGGCGCCGCTGAGGGCCATGAGCCACTGCTCGGGGCGGCGGTCGCGCGTGGGGCCCCACTTCCGTTCGACGCGCTCCCACATCCGGAGGACGACGTCCGCCTCGCCGACGAGCGCGCTGGGGCGCGGAACCCGGCCGAGCATGGCGTCGGCGACGGCGTCGATCGCGTCGTCGTCGAAGCCGGGCAGGGCGGGCACGAGGTTGGCGCCGGTCCAGATGACGCCGGTGATCGGCGCGTCGCGCCTCGACGTGCGCGAAAGGAGACCGGTGCGGGGGGCGCGGTCGCGCACCGCCCAGAGCTGCCCGGTGATGAGCCTGCCCGTCGCGGCGGCGAACTCGAGGTGCATCGCGGGCATCACGTACGCGACGGGGTCCTGCGCGCAGAGATCGAGAGCCTCGTCGACGTCGTCGGGGCGTAGGGGCGAGAGGGCGACCTTGGAACGTGGCCGACGCAGTAGCGAATCGGTCATCGGTCCTCCCTCGTCGTTGAGGTCATCCCGCGGGGCAGGTCACCTGATCGACACCTCCGGCGACGCGCCCTCCTCCGGTTCCATCGTTTCCGCGAGGCGCATCGCCTCCGCGATGAGGGTTTCGACGATGTCGCGCTCGGGCACGGTCGCGATGACCTCTCCCTTGACGAAGATCTGGCCCTTGCCGTTGCCGGACGCGACGCCGAGGTCGGCCTCGCGGGCCTCGCCCGGTCCGTTGACGACGCAGCCCATGACGGCGACCCGGAGCGGCACCTCCATGCCCTCGAGCCCCGCGGTGACCTTCTCGGCGAGCTCGTAGACGTCCACCTGGGCGCGGCCGCAGCTGGGGCACGAGACGATCTCGAGCTTCCGCTCGCGCAGCCCGAGGGACTGGAGGATCTGGATGCCGACCTTGACCTCCTCCACCGGCGGGGCGCTGAGCGAGACGCGGATGGTGTCACCGATGCCCTCGGCGAGCAGCGCCCCGAAGGCCGTCGCGGACTTGATGGTGCCCTGGAAGGTGGGACCCGCCTCGGTGACGCCGAGGTGGAGCGGCCAGTCGCCGCGCTCGGCGAGCTGGCGGTAGGCGTGGATCATGACGACGGGGTCGTGGTGCTTGACGGAGATCTTGAAGTCGTGGAAGTCGTGCTCCTCGAAGAGGCTCGCCTCCCACACCGCGGACTCGACGAGCGCCTCCGGGGTGGCCTTGCCGTACTTCTCCATGAGGCGCGGGTCGAGCGAGCCGGCGTTGACGCCGATGCGGAGCGAGACGCCCGCGTCCTTCGCGGCCTTGGCGATCTCCCCGACCTTGTCGTCGAACTTGATGATGTTGCCGGGGTTGACCCGCACAGCGGCGCATCCGGCGTCGATCGCCTGGAACACGTACTTGGGCTGGAAGTGGATGTCCGCGATGACCGGAAGCTGGGACTTCTTCGCGATGGCGGGTAGCGCGTCGGCATCGTCCTGGCTGGGGACGGCGACGCGGACGATGTCGCACCCGGCCGCGGTGAGCTCGGCGATCTGCTGGAGCGTCTCGTCGATGTTCGCGGTGAGGGTGGTGGTCATGGACTGGACGCTGACGGGCGCGTCGCCTCCGACCTCCACGGAGCCGACGCGGATCTTGCGGGAGGCGCGGCGGGGGGCGAGGGGGGTGGCGGGGAGGGCGGGCATACCGAGGGATACAGAAGTCACCCTTCTAGTATCGCCTACGTCGGGTGGGCGCTCGGGACGACGGCGTCGAAGCGGCGCTCGTCGTCGTCTCCTGTGGATACGCGGCGCGCGTGCCCGCGTGGCGCTACCGTGACGGCGTGACCCCGCCCCGAGCCGCCGCACCCCTGTCGCCGTGGGATTCGATGCCATACCATAGTGGGATGAGCACCCAGATCACCGTGCGTCTGCCCGACCAGGCCGTTGCCTTTCTCGACGCCCAGGTCGCCGCGGGTGCGGCTACCAGCCGCGCCGCGCTCGTCGCACGCGCCATCGAACGAGAGCGTCGCGCGGTCCTCGCGGAGCGGGACGCCGCCATCTACGCCGCGACCGGCGACGACGCCGACCTCGCCGCGTTCACCGCCGCGGCGGCGGCCGTGACCCCGGACCTCGACTAACGCGATGCGAGCCATCCACACCGCCAGGCTCGACAAGCCCCGCCCGGTGGTCCTCCTCACCCGCGAGGCCGTCGTCCCCTACCTCGCGCGCGTGACCGTCGCCCCCATCACCTCGACCGTCCGCGGCCTCTCCACCGAGGTCGCCGTCGGCGCCCACAACGGGCTCGCCGACGCGTCGGTCATCTCGCTGGACAACGTCGCCACGATCGACCGCGCCGCCCTAGGCCCCGTGATCGGCTACCTCACGCCCGAGCAGGAGGCCGCGCTCGCCCGGGCGATCGTGGTCGCGTTCGACCTGAACGTCTAGAACGCTCAGGAGTCGGCGCCGAGAAGCGCGTTGACCTTCGCCATGACCTCGAACGCGTCGGCGACGTAGAGCACGTCCGCCTTGCCCTGGGCCCAGCCGCAGCTCGCGTCGAGGTTGATCGCGCGGCGCTCCGTGATGAAGCGCCAGCCGACCACGTGTGGCTCCTCGCCGTGGCAGCACGTCGCGAGCCCCTTGCGGTGGCGCGGCGTCGAGCCGGTCTGGCCCACCTGGTTGAGGTGGCTCATGAACGACATGACCTCCGCGCCCTCGGCGCCCTGGTCGACGAGCGACTTCGAGCTGCCGAGCGACGCCTTGGTGCGGTCGAGGAAGCCGAGCACCAGCTCGCTCGCCTCCTTGACGTGCGTCGTGCCGTCCTTCTGCTTCTTGGTCCAGCCGGCGCCGGCCACGAGCAGAAGCTCGGCGTCCGGGCGGATGGTCTGGGCCTCGGCGGCCGCGGCCTCGATCCCGGTGACCGTGGTGCGAAGATCGGCGGCCTCGAGGCTCACCGCGACATCCTCGACGCTCGCGGCGCCCGACGCGGCGGGCGCGGGTTCGAACGCGCCCGCGCTGGTGAGCAGGAACCACGGTCGCTGGGCGCGGCTCAGCTTCGCCACCATGCGCTGCCGGTAGAACCAGCGCTCGCACTGGACGGCGTCGCCATCGGCGGCGAGCGCCGTGACGTGGGTCTCGATCCGCCCGTCGAGCCGCGCGGCGACGCCGGGCAGCGCCCGGGAGAAGCGCGGCGTTCCGGCGGCGACGACGGTCGTGGCGCCGGACGCCTCGACGAGGGCGGCTGCGGCGGCGGCGTCGGTCGCGTAACGGGAGACGGCGTATTCCGCTCCGCTCACGCCGAGGACCTTGTCGACCCCGAGGGTGCCCGCGGCGGGCGAGACGTCCGTGCCGATCAGGCCGGCGACGAACGCTCCCCCGAGCTCACCCGCGAGCGTCTTCGCCGCCGTCAGCGCCTCGTAGGCGGCCTTGCCGAGCGTTCCGTCGGCCTCCGTGTGGGCCAGGTAGAGAATCGTGTCCATGGTCGGCGGCCCCCTTAGCCCTTGATCCAGTCGACGATCTCCTGCGCGATCTCGTCGGCGGAGGAGTCCTTCACGATGCGCGTCTCGCGCCGCTGCTGCGGCACCTCGGCCGACAGCCACGTAGTGCCGTCCCCGCCGAGCGCGGCCGGCTTCGCCTGCGCCAGCGCTGGCATGATCGTCCGCATGTTCTGCATGCCGACCTGCGGGCTATTGGGCGGCTCGGGCAAGGAGCCGGTCGCCCAGGCCGCGACGAGCGGTGCGCCCGCGCAGACCGAGGCAAGGTAGCGGCCGCCCTCGGCGCGCTCCAGGACCCGGATCGACCCATCGCCCTGGACCGCGAGCTCGTCGACGGCGAAGAACTGGTCGTGGATGCCGAGACGCTCCCCGACCATCTGCACGGTGACGCCGGCGTCGCGGGACGCGGAGGCGCACCCGCCGAACAGGAGCATCCGGGACCGGTCCAGCCCGTCGATCCCCTCGATGGCGGCGGCCAGGGCCGCGGCGACCTCGAAGGAGTCCGTGAAGCCGCTCGCGGGCCCGTCGAGCGCGACGAGCTCGAACGGCACCTTTTGCGCGACCTGCATCATGAGCTGCTGCAGCTTGGCCTTGGGTCCCAGGCTCACGAGCCACACCTTGCTGCCAGGCGCGTTCGCCGCGAGGTGCGCGGCCTCGTAGAGCGCGCACGCCGCCCACGGGTCGAGCACCGAGGGGAGCATCGCCTCGTTCTTCAGCGCGGGTTGCCCTCCCGCGAGCACCGGTTCCAGGGTCTGGATCGGGTCGGGCACGAGGCTCGCGCACACGACGACGTGGAAACCGTCCGTCATCTCATCTCCTCGGTGGGTCAGTTCTCGGCGGAGTGCAGGCCGCCCGCGCCTGCCTCCAGGGCGATCGCGGCGGCGTCGTGGCCGGCCTCGCGCGGTGCGGGGCAGCTCCACTGGCACGCGCCGCAGTGGACGCACTTTTCGCGCTCGAACAACGGGACGCCGCGGTCCGCGTCCCAGGTCAGGGCCTGACCCGAGCAGATGTTGACGCACAGGTGCGTCTCGCACGTGGCGCACTGCGCTGGATCGAGGACGACGACGTGGTCGGCGTAGCCGGGCGGCGCCTGGACCTTGCCGCCAAGCAGGAGGGCGTCCTGCTGGGAGACGAGGAGTTCGCCGTCGAACGGGATGGCGGGCCAGCCGGCGGCGTCCATGTACGCGTCCTGAAGCGGTCGCTGCGACGAGGACGCCTCCGCCTCGATCCGCGCGATCTGCTCGGCGGGGATCCGGCCTTTGTAGTGCTCGGCCAGGCCCGCGATCCGCGGACCCGAGCCCACGCGCGCGTGGAGGCGGCCGCGCGTCATGCCCGCGAGCCCCATGCCTACCACGCCCCGGACGAAGCCGCGCCTGAACCCGACCCGGGCCTTCGCGGCGATCGTGCTTTCGCGATCAAGGGCGCTCCCCCGTCGGCGCGCGACGTACGTGCGCTCGAGGTTCTCGCGGGAGAACGGCGCGCCCTCGCGGAGCAACTCGAGCACCGCCTCCGCGAGCTGCACGCCGGTGGCCCACGCCTCGTCGACGCCGGAGTTGGTGAGCACGTTGGTGCTGCCCGAGCCCTCGCCGATCCGCGCGTACCCGTCGCCAACGAGGTGCGGCTCGCCCTGACGCCCCGACTCCTGCAGCGACTTCGCGCCCCACGAGCGTAACCGGCCGCCCTCGAGGTGCTTCCAGAGGTAGGGGTGCCGCATCCAGTGCTGGAGGTAGCGGTAGCTGGCGCGCACGGGGCTGTCCAGCGACGACGGCACGAATATCCCGAGCGAGGCGAGGCCCGGCGAATGGACGTACAGAAAACCGAAGATCTCGGGTTCGGGGTAGCCCATCGTGTGGAGGACGGTTCCGGGCTCGAGCGCGCAATCGGGCGGCAGGTCGACGACGGCCTTCATGCCGACGGCCCAGTCGCTCCGGTCGTGGTTCGCGGGGACGCCGAAACGCTCGTCGAGCTTCCGGCCGATCGGCCCGACGGGACCGTCGGCGACGACGGTGAGCGCCGCGCCGATGTCCATGCCGGGCAGGTAGCCGGGCTCCGGCTCGCCCGCAAGGTTCGTCCCCTGGTCGACGAGCCGCACCCCGACCACGGCGTCGTCCTCGATCAACGGCTCGGCGACGGGCGTGCCCGGCCAGAGCTGGACCTGCGCCTCGGCCATGAGCCCCGACGCCACCCACTGGGTGAACTGGCCCATGCCCAGCACCAGCCCGTCGTCCTTGCGCAGGAAGCCGGGGATGAACGGGAGCGTGAGCGCGTGGTCGCGGACGGGGAGCATGAAGCGGAGCCCGCGCAGCACGGCGTCGGCGGCGCGCACGGCTCGGCCGCGCCTGCTCGCGCCGATGGGGTCGAGCAGGTAGACGACCTTCTCGCCGGTGACGGGCGCGGCCATGGGGATGGCGGCCGGGTCGAGGTCGGGGAAGGTCTCGCGAATCGCCTCGGCCTTGGTGACGACGCCGCTCACGCCGAACCCGAGGTCGTCGGCCCGCTCGTAGCAGACCACCTGTGGGGGCATACCGGGCACCGCGGCGCTCTGGATCTCGCCGGGGTTGTCAGCCAGCCCGCGGGACAGGGTGGTGAGGAAGCCGCCGCTCGCGGGGCCGAACCCGACGCACGCGATGTCGACGTCGAGGCGCTGACGCACTACGGTGTCGCTTTCCATGGGCGGTTAGGCGGGGTAGTCGAGCGCTTCGGGGATCATGACGTCGACGAGCGATCGGGCGGCCCGGTCCTTGGCGAGGCGCGCCTCGGCCATGCAGCCGTCGAGCCGTCGACGCTGCGCCGTGAACTTGTGGAGCCCCTGGAAATCCATGCACGGCCCGGCCTTCGCGGGATGCGTGTCGTCGTCCTCGGCGCAGACGCACGTGTCGCAGTCCTCCCAGGTCGGGTGCCGCTGGTAGCCGAAGACGAGCTCGGCGCAGATCCGCCCGACCTCGCCCGCGGCGCGGGCGGCCTGCACGCGGCACAGGTCGGTGAGGAACTGCACGGTGCCCGGCAGGGTCTCGGCGAGCTCGGGCCGCTCGGCGCCCTTGGCCCGGAGCTCGAGCACGTCGAGCATCTGGCAGCGGGACGCGACGAGCCAGCTGAGCGCGTCGGCCATCGGGAAGGCGACGCCCTGGCGCTTGTCGCGGAAGAGCGGCTTGCCGTCGGCGTCGTTCGCCTCGCGCAGGTAGTCGAGCGTCCAGCGCCAGAGCTTCATCGCGGTGGCGAGGGTGCAGGCGCCAAGGTCGGGGTCGTCGCCCGCGACGTGGCGCTCCTCGGCGATCCAGCCGTCGAGCTGGCGGAGGAACACCGGGTTGGTCATCGTCATGGTCATCTGCCGGCGCTGCACCGCCTCGGGGCCTTCGTAGGTGGCCTCGAGCTGCGCGTCCATCCACTTCTGGCCGAGGAAGCCGGGGCAGTCCTCGGTGATGCCGTAGCCGCCGACCAGGGAGACCGCCTCGCGCATCATGGTCGCGCCGTGGCCGGTGTTCCAGAGCTTGGTCGCGGGGACGAGCACGTTGCCGAGCGAGTCGTTGAGGACGTAGCGGATCAGTGGATCGTCGCTAGGCGCGTCGCCGCCCGCGTCGAGGAACGCGATCGCCGCGGTCTCGATCGCCTTCATCTCGCGCATCTGGTCCCGCGCGCCGGTGATGCCGCGCTCGGCGAAGATCCGGTCCTTCTCCGCGCGGAGCGGGTCGTGCTCGTCGGCGAGCCGCGCCGTCGCGAGCCCGAGCGACATCCCCGCCTCGCCCGTCGCCCACACGTCGACGAGCCGGTGCAGCGAGTCCTCCTTCTGCTGCAACCCCATGTCGTGGCGCGGAGTGCCGGGCTTGCCGTCGCCCCCGCGGAAGCGTCCGCGCTGGTAGCGCAGCACCGGCTCGACGGCGGAGAGCAGCTTGGCGGAGGTCATGACGCCGACGGGCACGCGGGTGTGGCGGAACACGTCGCCCAGGACCTCGGTGTGGCTGACGTTCGGGACGATCACGCCGTCCTTGACGGTGTAGCCGCC
>Ga0316575_10000075_pt1 | contig 24312 bp, 21 predicted proteins | sample J5NA_FD_203072 | JGI IMG/M metagenome (GOLD analysis project Ga0316575, IMG submission 203072) | Rhizosphere microbial communities from salt marsh grasses in Alabama, United States - J5-7_050615r2r3 | ecosystem: Host-associated > Plants > Roots > Rhizosphere | place: USA: Alabama | collected...
CACTGCGCCGGGAACCCTGGGCGTCTGAACGGACGGGACGAGATCAACCAGCCGTGTGACGGTGAGGCCAGGGTAGCCGCAGGGATTGATGCGTCCGAAGGGCTCCAGATCGAGATCGACATTGAGCGCGATGCCGTGGAAGCAGCAGCCGTGGCGCACGCGAAGTCCGATGGACGCGATCTTGGCGCCGTCAACATAGACGCCGGGGGCATCCGGGCGGGCGACGGCCGCGATGCCGTATCCGGCGAGTAGGTCGATGACGGCCTGTTCCAACAGCCGCACCAAACCTTTGACGCCGAGACCGGCACGCCGCAGGTCGAGCAGCAGGTAGGCGACCTGCTGGCCGGGACCGTGGTAGGTGACCTGGCCGCCGCGGTCGGTCTGCACGACCGGAATATCGCCGGGGACGAGCACATGCTCGCGTCTTGCCGCCTGTCCGAGGGTGAAGATCGGCGGATGCTCGAGCAGCCAGAGCTCGTCGGCGGTACCCGCCCCGCGCTCGTCGGTGAAGCGACGCATGGCGCGCCAGCTCACTGCGTATTCGCAGCGCCCGAGCCGCCGCACACGCAGCAGCCCGGGGTTCGAGGGTCCGCCGGTGTCAGGGATCAGAGGGCGTACACCACGAGCTCGTGGGCGCTCAGCTCTCGATAGATCGCATCGAGCTGGGCCTTGCTGGTCGCCTCGACGCGCGCCGTGACGGCCAGCCACTTACCGCCGCGGCTCGCCCGCGTCGTCACTGAGGCGGCATCGAACCCTGGAGCGTGACGCTCCAGGATCTCCAGCACCACGGCCTCGATCGCGCTGTCGGCCGCGCCGACGGCCTTGATCGGAAAGCTGCAGGGGAACTGCAGCAGGGTTTCGGTCTGCTCCGCCATCAGGGTTCAGATGGGGTCATCGACCGACCTTTGCAGGCTGCCCTTGAGCTCCTGATACAGCGCGTTCATCCGCCGCCACAGCGGTCCGGGCCGGGCCGTCCCCACCGGCCTGTCGTCCAGGTGTGTCACTGGCATCACCTCGCGGGTCGAGCTGGTCAGCCAGACCTCGTCGGCGCTGCGCAACATCGGGAGGTCGATCGGGCGCTCTTCGCAGCCGATGCCGGCGCCGCGGGCCAGCTCCAGAACCAGCGCCCGGGTGATGCCCGCCAACAACTGGCGGCCTTTCGGCGGCGTGAACAACGCGCCCTGGAGGACGATGAAGACGTTGCTGGTGGCGCCCTCGGTGATCAGGCCGCCGCGGACCAGGATCGCCTCCTCGGCGTCCGCCTCGGCTGCCTCCTGGCGCAGCAGCACGGCGGCCAGCAGCGCGACGGACTTGATGTCGCAGCGGCCCCAGCGGATGTCTTCGCGGACGATGGCGGCAACGCCGCGCTCGGACAGCGCCGGGTCGCGCGGCGCTAGCGGCCTGGTCATCGCGAACAGGGTCGGCCCGACCTCCGCCGGGAAACGATGATCGCGCACCGCGGCGGCACCCCGGGTGACTTGCAGATAGATCGCTTGGTCGATTCCGGCGGTGCCGGCAAGCAGCCGTCGAAACACGTCTGCCCATTCGGTGTGGCTCAGCGGCTCCGGCAGGCGGATGCCGCGCAGGCTGTTGCTTAGTCGAGCGAGGTGCGCGGCCTCGCGCAGCGGCCGGCCGCCGTAGGCCGGGATCACCTCGTAGACGCCGTCGGCGAACAGAAAGCCGCGATCCATCACCGACACCCGTGCCTGCTCGGCGGGCACGAAGGCGCCGTTCAGGTAGACCTCGGGCATGTCGCAGGCGGGTCAGAACAGCTGCAGGATTGAATCCAGTGCCCGCCGCAGGATTCCGCCCTGACCGACGTCGGCAAGTGCGACCGCGGGCTCGCGCTGGATCTCGGTCCCGCCGAGCTTGAACACGATCTCGCCGACCACGTCACCCCAGGCGACCGGGGCGTTGATCTTGTCGGCCGGCTCCAGCTCCGCGGTCAGCTCCGGGTACTTGCCGCGCGGGATGGTCACGTACAGGTCCCGTGCCGGGCCCACGGGTAACTCGGTCGTGGTGCCGGACCAGACCCGCAGCACTTCGATGGGCTTGCCGCCCGGATAGGGCTCGTGCGTCTCGTAGAAGCGATAGCCGAAGTTCAGCAGCGCCAAGCTGTCGCGCGCCCGGGCCGCTTCGCTGTCCGTGCCCATGACGGCGGAGGTTAGCCGCTGGCCATCGCGCACGGCCGAGGCCACCAGGCAATAGCCGGCCGTCGAGGTGTGGCCGGTCTTGACCCCGTCCACGCTGGCATCCTGGGCGAGCAGACGATTGCGGTTGTGCTGCTTGATGCCGTTGTAGACGAACTCCGGCAGCTTGTACCAGGCGTAGTAATCGGGGAACTCGCGGATGGTGGCGGTCGTGACCTTCAGGATGTCCCGCGGCGTGGTGTAGTGGTTCGGGTCGGGCAGGCCGGTGGCGTTGACGAAGTGCGTGTTGGTCATGCCGAGCCGGCGGGCATGGCTGTTCATCAGCTCGGCGAAGGTTTCCTCGGTACCGGCAATGTGCTCTGCCAGCGCGACGCTGGCGTCGTTGCCGGACTGCACGATCATGCCGTGCAGCAGATCGCCGAGGGATACCTGCTTGCCGACCTCGACGAACATCTTCGAGCCGCCGGTGCGCCAGGCCTTCTCACTGATCAGCACCTGATCGTCCAGGTGCAGCTTGCCCTCCGCCAGCTCGTGGAACACCACGTAGGCGGTCATGATCTTGGTCAGGCTGGCCGGCTCCATCCGCTCGTCGGCGTTTTGCTCGGCGAGCGTCGCGCCGCTGTCGTGGTCGATTAGCACATAGCCGCGGGCGGCGAGCTGTGGCGGATCGGGGATGGGCACCTGCTGCGCTTGCAGGCCAAGCGTGGCGCCGGACAACAACAGGGCAGAGACGAGACGTAGCATCATCGGCATGGAGCGGGCTGCGGGGTGAAGGGGCGCGTCCGGACGGACAGCTTCCCCGCCATTTTACGCGCTGTCCATGGCTTTGGCACCCGAACCGCGGCGGCGTTTGCGCCGCGGCCGGCGCCGCTGATCAATCCTGCACGACCAACGGCCGGGCGATGCCCAGCGCGGCGAGCTGACGCGAGAGGTGGTCGGCGTCCGCCCGCGATGCGACCGGGCCGACCTGGACCTTGTAGAGCGCCGGCGTGGCGCTGGCGGCCGCGGGCGCACGCACCTGCACCGGCTTCTGCACCAGCGAAGCCACACGGCGGCGTAGCTGCTCGGCGTTGTTGCGGGTACCGAAGGCGCCGACCTGGAGATAAAGCCCGGAGCCGTCGCCGGAGGCCACCGCTGGGATCGCGGCGGGGGCGTTGCTATCCAACCGCTCCGGTGTGGTCGCCGAGGCGACCTCCGGGTTGGCCGGCCGACGCGTCAGCGGTGCGCGCCTCGGGTTGTACTGCTCGAACATCTCGTCGGCGACGCGCTGCAGTTTCGGTACCTTGCCGTCGTTGTCGCGTGGATCGATGGATGCCACCTCGACACGGGCGGTGCCCTTTTGCACGACGCCGAGCTTCTTCGCGGCGGCGAAGGACAGGTCGATGATGCGGTCGTCGACAAAGGGTCCGCGGTCGTTGATCTTGACCACCGCGCTGCGGCCGTTCTCCAGATTCGTCACGCGCGCATAGGTCGGCAACGGCAGCGTCTTGTGCGCCGCCGTCATTTGGTACATGTCGTAGCGCTCGCCGCTGGAGGTCTTGCGGCCGTGAAACTTCTGGCCGTACCAGGACGCGACCCCTCGCTCCACATGGCCGCGGCTGGTATCCATGGTGTGGTAGGTCCGGCCATAGACGACGTAGGAGTCCATATTGCCGTATTTGGCCTTGGGCTCGACGCGAGGGACCGCGTCCGGCATCGTGTCGTCGCCGGCGACCGGCTCGATCTTTTTCGGCGAGCTGCCGCAGCCGGCGAGCAGCAACATCAAAAGGAGGATCGCCCCTCGACCGAACCTGTCGGCCGCAACGGCGGCGCGCTCCGCGGGGCGCGCCGCGGTCTGTAATCGATGCAGCGGACTCATGTCAGCCCTCCGACTCCCGGTAGCGCCGCGCGATCTCGCGGCCGAGTTGATGGACGGCCATCGCGTACAGGTTGCTGTGGTTGTAGCGCGTGATGGCGTAGAAATTGGCGAAGCCCAGCCAATACTCGGTGCCGGCACCGTCGAGCTCCAGAAGCGTCGCCTTGGTGTCGCCGGCGATCGGGTCGCCGTTGCCGTCGGCAACCGGCTCGACGCCGGCCGCGGCCAGCTCCACGAGCGTCGTGCCTGGGCTGAGCGGGCGCTTGTCGGCAATCGGCACATTGGTCGGTCGGCCGCGCTGGAGCCTCGCCGCAACGGCCACCGGCTGCCCGGCCTGCCAGCCGTGCTGCGCCAGGTAGTGGCCGATGCTGCCGACCACGTCGGCGTTGCTCCCCCAAAGGTCGCGGCGGCCGTCGGTGTCGAAATCCACGGCGTAGGCGCGATAGCTCGACGGGATGAACTGCGGCTTGCCCAGGGCACCGGCATAGGAGCCCTTCGCGCTGCCCGGGTCGAGGCGCTCGTCGCGGCTCAACAGCAGGAATTCCTCGAGCTCTCCGCGAAAGAAGTCCGCCCGCGGCGGATACGAGAAGCCGAGCGTGCTCAGGGCGTCCAGGACCCGATAGTCGCCGACTCTGTCGCCATAATTGGTCTCGACACCGATGATCGCGACGATGACCTGCGGCGGTACCGCATAGGCAGCCTGCGCCCGTGCCAGCAGCGCGGCGTTGTCGCGCCAGAAGGCGACGCCGCGTGCGATGCGCTCCGGCGTCAGGAACAGCGGCCGGTAGTCGGCCCAGGGCTTGGCCTCGTAGGGCCGTTCCATCGCATCGATGATGCGCTGCTGATAACGGGCATCGGACATCAGCGCCACGACTTGCTCGCGCGCGAAGCCGTGCTTGCGCACCATCTCGTCGACGAACTGGCGTGTCCCCGTCTCGAACGACGATGGGGCTGCGGCGGCCCCGGCCGCGGTCAGCGAGCCGATCAGGGCAATGGAGCGAAACGTACGGCGCATGACCTCGGTTGCCTTTGGGTGCGCTGTTTGCGTAGCGGTTGAGAAGCGGCTCGTCCCCCGACGCTGGCCACTGTTGTAATACTACGTTGAGTATATGCTAGAACATCCTATACATAAAGCAATTTTCTATGCGTATGGATCGACATGATCATGCCGAACCCGGCCATGATCGTCACCAACGAGGTCCCGCCGTAGCTGATCAGCGGCAGCGGCACCCCCACCACCGGCAGCAGTCCGATCACCATGCCGGTGTTCACGAACAGGTAGACGAAGAAGACCATCGTCAGCGAGCCCGCCAACAGGCGCCCGAAGCTGTCCTGCGCCTGGGATGCGACGTACAGCCCGCGCAGGATGATGAACAGGTAGATGGTCAGCAGCAGGGCAATGCCGGCCAGGCCGAACTCCTCGCCGATCACGGCAAAGATGAAATCGGTCGAACGCTCGGGCAGGAATTCCAGGTGGGACTGGGTCCCGTGCAGCCAACCCTTGCCGAAGAGCCCGCCGGAGCCGATCGCGATCTGGGCCTGGATGGTGTGATAGCCGGCCCCGAGGGGGTCGGAGCTGGGGTCCAGAAAGGTGAACACACGCTGGCGCTGATAGGGCCGCATCAGCATCCACAGGACCGGGGCGGCGGCGGCGGCGATGAGCCCGAGGCCAGCGATCAGCCGCCAGCCCATGCCGGCGAGGAACAGCACCGTCGCGCCGGCGCTGGCGACCAGCAGCGCGGTGCCGAGGTCCGGCTGCTTGGCGATCAGCAGGACCGGCAACGCAACCAGTAATCCTGCCACCAGCAGCTGCAGCGGGTTGGGCGGCAATGGACGCAGCGCGAGAAACCAGGCGAGCGTCATCGGCACGGCGAGCTTCAGTATCTCCGATGGCTGAAAGCGCAGGACACCGAGATCGAGCCAGCGCTGCGCGCCCTTGCCGATGTCGCCGACCGCAAGCACCGCCAACAGCAGCAGCACCCCCAGCGCGAACAGCGGCAGCGACCAGCGCCGCAGCAGGCTCGGCGGCACTTGCGCCATGACGGCCATGACGCCGAAGGCGAGCACCAGTCGGATCAGCTGTCGCTGCACCTGTCCGGAGGCCTCGTCCGTCGCGCTGTAGAGCACCGCCAGCCCGAATCCGCACAGCAGCAGCAGGCCGAGCAGCAGCGGCAGGTCCAGGTGCAGCCGCGACAAGGGCCCGCTCGAGGTCGCGGACGGGGCGGCGTTCAGCACCGATCCGAGCATGGGGTCATCGGGCGGCTAGCGACTTGAGAGACGGGAATCTGGAGGGGTATTGTCGGCCGCCAGCCGCCAGCCGCCAGCCTCAGCGAGCTGGCTGTCGGCGGTGCGCCGGGTCTTTGGCAGGCTTTCTTACGATGAAACAAACGCTTCATCTTGCGGGGTGGCACCGTGCCATGATCGTTAGTCGGCCACATCGGCGCCGTCCTCGCCCTCGACGCCGGTCTGCACCGGCTTGTCCAGCAGGTAGCTGTCCATGACGGCGCGGGCGATTGGCGCCGCGACGGAGCCGCCGTGGCCGCCGTTTTCGACGATCACCGCGACGGCGATGCGTGGCTCCTCGACCGGCGCGAAGGCGATGAACAGGGCATGGTCACGCATGCGCTCGGCGACCTGGTCCTCGTTGTAGTGCTCGCTCTGGCCCACCGTGAAGACCTGCGCGGTGCCGGTCTTGCCGGCGATGCGGTAGTCCTCGGTGAAGATCCGGCGCGCTGTTCCGCGTCCGCTTTCGACCACGTCGGACATCGCGTCGATCACCTCCTGCCAATGGCTCGGGTTGTCGACCTCGATCTGATGGACGACCGCCTCGGTGGCCAGCAACGGCTTGCCGACACCGGCACGGGTGGCCTCGACCATGCGCGGCACGATGAAGTGGCCGCGGTTGGCGATGGCGGCCGCGCCAGCCGCCAGCTGCAGCGGCGTGACCAGAAACGAGCCCTGGCCGATGCCGAGGATCAGCGTCTCGCCGGGATACCAGATCTGCTTGCGGACGCGCTCTTTCCAGCCCGGCGTCGGGAGCAGTCCGCCGAGCTCGCCGGCGATGTCGGCGCCAGTCCGCTTGCCGAAGCTGAACTCCGATAGAAAGCCGGCCAGGCGCTCGACGCCCAGATCGTTGGCGAGCCGGTAGAAGTACACGTCGCAGGACTGGACGACGGCGGCTTCCAGCGCAACGGTCCCATGCCCACCGCGGCGCCAGCAGCGATAGCGGTGGCTGCTGCCCGGCAGTTGAAAGTAGCCGCCGCAGTACTTGCCGTCCATCGGGTGGACCGCGCCAAGGGCAAGTCCGGCGAGCGCGACGAAGGGCTTGATGGTCGAGCCTGGCGGATATTGGCCGCGAATGGCGCGGTTGTAGAGGGGCATATCGGGGTTGTCGCGCAGGGCCGCGTACTCGGCATGGCTGATGCCGCCGACGAAGGGGTTCGGGTCGTAGGTCGGCGTGCTCGCCAGTGCCAGCACGCCGCCGGTGCCGGGGTCGATGGCGACCACGGCGCCGCGATGCTCGCCCAGCGCGGCGATCGCGTCCTTCTGCAGCCGGACGTCGAGGAACAGGTGCAGGTCGCGGCCCGGCAGAGGCGGTTTCTCCTCGCGTCGCTCCAAGACCCGGCCGCGCGCGTTGACCACCGCCTGCTCATGACCGACATGGCCGTGCAGCCATCCCTCGTGCGCCTTCTCGACGCCGAGCTTGCCGATATGGCTGGTGCCGGCGTAATCGGAAACATCGATGCGCTCCATCTCGTCTTCGTTGATCCGTCCCACATAGCCCAGCACATGGGCGGTGGCGACCCCCTCCGGGTAGTAGCGCAGTAGATCGGCGTGGATGTCCACGCCGGGAAAGCGGTGTCCGTTGACGGCAAAACGGGCACGCTCCTCCTCGTTCAGGTCCAGCCGGATGGGCACGCCCTCGAAGCGTCGCCGCTTCGGCAGCATGCGCCGGAAGCGGTCCCGGTCGTCGTCGCTGATCGGCAGGATCCGGGCAAGCTGGGCCAGGGTCGCGTCCAGGTCCGGAACCTTCTCCGGCGTGATCTCCAGGTTGTAGGACGGCAAGTTGTCCGCCAGCAACACGCCGTTGCGGTCGTAGATCAGGCCGCGGCTCGGCGGCAGCGGCTGGATCTTGATCCGATTGTCCTCCGACAGCGTGGAGAAATGATCATGCTCCAGCACCTGCAGCTTGGTCAGCCGTGCCGCCACGAGCGCCAGGCAGACGACGACGAGCAGCGCGGCGACCAGCGTGCGCCGGCCGAACAGCGCGCTCTCGCGACGGTGATCCTTGAACCCGGCATCGACGGTTAGCGCCATCGGCTCAGGCCTCTTCGAAGCGCGCGCGCAGATTGTTCAGCACGATGGACAGTCCAGGCCACAACAGCATGCCGGCGAAGGTCGGCATCCAGTAGATCAGTGCCGGTGCCGGCTGTCCGGTCGCGCCGAGGATCCACAGCGACAGCAGCCGCTCCACCAGCAACAGCAGCCAGACCGAGACCGCCTGCTGCCAGAGCGGGAACGGCAGGATGCGCTGGTGCAGCTCGACGGCCAGGTAGCCCACCACCGAGAGCGTCAGGGCGTGCTGCCCGAGGACGGAACCGGACAGCACGTCCACCACGATACCCGTCCCGAAGGCCCAGAAGACGCCGATGTGACGCGGGGCGTTCAGACACCAGTAGATCAGCACCAGTGCAACCCACTGCGGGCGAAACTCCGACGTTCCGTCGGGCATCGGCAGGATGGTCAGGAAGAGCGCCGCGACCAGCGATGCCAAGACCAGTGCCCGCGAGTGGGCCTGCACCTCGCTCATGGCCTCCGCGCCGCGGCATGCGCGGCGATGTCATCGGAATCGCCGAGTCCACCGCCCTGACGCAGAGGCGGTCGGGTCCACACCAGCAACACCTCTTGACTGCGGTCCAGGCGAGCGGTTGGCTCGGCGACGACGGTCGCGAACGGGCTGCTGGGGTCGTCGCCGATCTCGGTGATACGCGCGACCGGATAGCCCGGCGGAAACACACCGCCGAGGCCGGAGGTGATCAGCAGGTCGCCAACGCGTACATCGGCGTTTTTCGGCAGATGCAGCAGGCTCAAGCGATTGATCAGGCCGCTGCCGGTGGCAACCGCACGGAGGCCGTTGCGGTTGACCTGGACCGGGAGCGAATGCGCGGCGTCGGTGATCAGCAGCACCGTCGCGGTAAGCGGACTGGTGCGCACCACTTGCCCCATCACGGCATTGGCGTCAAGCACCGGCTGACCGACGAAGATGCCGGACGACGAGCCCTTGTCGATCAGCACCTGTTGCCGGTAGGGGTCCAGGTCCACCTCCAGCAGCTTCGCCACCAGCACGCGGTCGCGGAGCTTGAAGGACGAGCCGAGCAGATCGCGCAGGCGCCGGTTCTCGGCCTGCAGGGCATCGAAGGTCTGCAGGCGGCCACGCAGTTCCAGGTTCTCACGCTGCAGAGCGCCATTCTGCGCACGCAGCTCCGCCTCGCTGGCCAGCCGGGCATCCACGGCACGGCTCAGGCGCAGCGGCAAGGCCGCCAAGTAGTGGACCGGATACAGGGCGACCGACAGCACCGAGCGCAGGACATCCAGGTGCCGGTAACGGCTGTCGGCAACGATCAAGACCAGCGACAAGGCCACGGCGATGACCACGCGCACGCTCGGCGAGGGACCGGTGATGAACAACGGCTTGATGGCACATCACCTCCGCGCTCTTGCGCCGGCCGCGCCGGGCGGCCACGCATGGCGAACGCCGCTATTCGCTCGAGAACAGGTTCAGTCCGCGCTGATCGATCATCTCCAGTGCCCTGCCACCGCCACGCGCGACGCAGGTCAGCGGGTCTTCGGCCACGACCACCGGCAGACCGGTCTCCTCGGCGATCAGTCGGTCGATGTCGCGCAGCAGGGCACCGCCGCCGGTCAGCACGATGCCGCGGTCGGCGACATCGGCGCCGAGCTCCGGCGGCGTCTGCTCCAGGGCCTGCTTGACCGCGCTGGCGATCCCCGCCAGCGGCTCTTGCAGGGCCTCGAGGATCTCGTTGCTGTTCAGCGTGAAGCTGCGCGGCATCCCCTCGGTGAGGTTGCGGCCCTTGACCTCGATCTCCAGCACCTCGGTGCCTGGAAAGGCCGAGCCGACCTGATGCTTGATGCGCTCGGCGGTGGCCTCGCCGATGAAGGTGCCGTAATTGCGGCGCACGTAATTGACAATGGAGTCGTCGAAGGTATCGCCGCCGATACGCACCGAGTTGGAGAACACGATGCCGTTCAGCGAAATGATCGCGACCTCCGAGGTGCCGCCGCCGATGTCGATGACCATGGAGCCGCGCGGCTCATGCACCGGGAGCCCGGCGCCGATCGCGGCCGCCATCGGCTCGTCGATCAGATAGACCTCGCGTGCGCCGGCGCCGGCGGCGGACTCCTTGATCGCGCGGCGTTCCACCTGGGTCGAGCCGCAGGGTACGCCGACCAGAACCCGCGGGCTGGGGCGGATGATGCGTGTCTCATGCACCTTGTGCAGGAAATACTGCAGCATCTTCTCGGTGACCGTGAAGTCGGCGATCACGCCGTCCTTCAGCGGGCGGATGGCGGTGATGTTCTGCGGCGTGCGCCCGAGCATCAGCTTCGCCTCGTCGCCGACCGCCACGACGGACTTGCGTCCGGTGTCGCTTTCCTGCCGGATCGCGACCACCGAGGGCTCGTTCAGCACGATCCCCTGCCCGCGGATGTAGATCAAGGTATTCGCGGTGCCGAGGTCGATCGACAGGTCGTTCGAAAACAGTCCTCGGATGCGTCGGAAGAACATCGATGTCGTACCCCAAAAAAACGAGTCAAGCTCCAGCGGGCCTGGTTAGGCCAGCACCCTCGCCAAGCTGCCGGTCGGCACGCGGCGGCAGGCATCAGATCGCCGCGACCACTGCCGCGCGGTCGCGGTGGTTGAGCGGCGAGCGTCGCCGTGCGGAAAGTGGGAATCCGGAAAGTTTGGCGGCCTCGGCTTCGGGGGCCGCGCGATGATGACGCACCGACGTCGACGTGCCGGACTCAAGGATCGGCAGCGAGCCGCGCGCCCATCATTTCCCTGCAAAACGAGGGCGCTAATCTAGCAATGCCGCGGACGATGGGCAAGGCGGCTCAACGCCGTTCGCAGCGTCCGCTCCATCGCGACCGTGACGGCGCAGGCCCCGCCAGCGGGCGGGTAAGCGCCGGCGCGGTCAGATCTCCGAGACGACCTTGTCGTAGAAGGCGAGGAAGTCGTCTGGCGTCGGCCCCTCGCGCCACTCGATCGCGGAGCGCGGGTGCTGATTGAGCTGGCCGGTGATGTTGTAGGGGACCATCGGGCCCCATTCGATCTCGCGGCGCAGCGGCAGGATGTGGCCCTGGATGACCTCGATGATCGGCCGCACGTCGAACTTCGGATTGCGCAGGAAGCCGAGCAGCAGCTCGGTGTGGCAATTACCGGCACCACGGCCGAAACCGTAGATGGTCGCGTCGACGCGATTACAGCCGAGGATGATGGCCTCGATGGTATTGGCAAAGGCGAGCTGCAGGTTGTTGTGGGCATGGATGCCGACCTCCTTGCCCGTGTCCGCCAGTGCCTTCGAATACTTGTGATAGAGACGGTCGATCTGCTCGCGGTACAGGTGGCCGAAGCTGTCGACGATGACCATGGTGCTGGCGGGGGTGTCGGCAATGCCCTCCAGCACGGTGTCGATCTCGCTCTCCGCCAGGATGGAGACCGCCATCAGGTTGGCCGTCGTCTCGTAGCCGAGCTCCGAGGCATGGCGGATCATGTCGATCGCCTCGGAGACCTGATGGGCGTAGAAGGCGACGCGGATCATGCTCAGCGGGCTGTCCGCGGCCGGCACGATGTCGGTTTCCCAATCGCTCTTGCCGGCGTCGGCCATGGCCGCCAGCTTCAGCCCGGTGGCCTCGGCGTCGTGCTCGCCGACCACGCGTTGCAGATCGGCCTCGTCGCAATGACGCCAAGGGCCGAATTTCTCCACCGGGAAGGTCTTCTTCGAGTTCTTGTAGCCGATCTCCATGTAGTCGACGCCGGCGGCCACGCAGGCATCATAGACGGCGCGGACGAAGGCGTCGCTGAATCGGTGTGCGTTAACCAGTCCGCCGTCGCGTATCGTGCAGTCGAGGACCTTGAGCTCGGGTCGATAGGTGATCCAGGGGGCCTTTTCGGACATGGTCATACTCCGCGCTGATCGTAAGTGCCGCATTTTGAATGGGTCGCCCGCGCGCCGGCATTGTCGCTGGTCAGCAAACAGCGCCGTTCCCGAGTGTCACGCTAGGACAGAGCCCGAGATCGCCGGTTGCCGTTCTCGCGGAACCCGGCCGCAGCCGGCACCTTGAGCAAATCAGGCGTTCGACCCCGCCACCGACGACCCTACCGACCGACTCTGTGCGCCAATCGAGCCAGGCGCAATCGGCGGTGCATTGCCGCATGTTACTCGGGGCCGCGGCCTCAATCGCGGCTGGCAACTGGCAACTGGCGGCTCGAGTTTTTCTCAATCATCCTCAGCGCCAACGCATGGGTGGCGCTCGATGCCGGCCTCGGCCATGGCGACGGCGCGGAAGATCGCGCGGCCCTTGTTCATGGTCTCCTGCCATTCCAGCTCCGGCAGCGAGTCGGCGACCACGCCGGCGCCGGCCTGGATGTGCAGCATGCCGTCCTGGATGACCGCGGTGCGGATGGCGATGGCCGTGTCCATATTGCCGTTGAAGGCCAGGTAGCCGACCGCGCCGGAGTAGATGCCGCGCTTGACCGGCTCGAGCTCGTCGATGATCTCCATGGCGCGGATCTTGGGCGCCCCGGAAACGGTGCCGGCGGGAAAGGTCGCGCGCAGCACGTCCAGCGCGCTCATGCCCGGTTTCAGCTCGCCGATCACATTGCTGACGATGTGCATCACATGGGAGTAACGCTCGACGATCATGCGGTCGGTGACCTGCACGCTGCCGGTCTTGGCGACCCGCCCGCAGTCGTTGCGTCCCAGGTCGATCAGCATCAGGTGCTCGGCCAGTTCCTTCGGGTCCGCCAGCAGCTCCTGCTCCAGTGCCAGGTCCTCGTCTTCCGTATAGCCGCGCCGGCGGGTGCCGGCGATCGGCCGCACCGTGACGACACCGTCTTCGAGCCGGGTCAGGATCTCCGGCGATGAGCCGACGATCTGGAACCCGCCGAGATCGAGAAAATACATGTACGGCGACGGATTGAGCCCGCGCAGCGCGCGGTACAGGTCGAGCGGACGCGCGCGCAACGGGATCGACAGCCGTTGCGACAGCACCACTTGCATACAGTCGCCGGCGAGGATGTAGTCCTTGATGCGGGTAACGGCTGTCTTGAAGCCGTCCTCGGTGAAGCCCGAGACGAAGTCGGTCTCGTCGACCGCGCGGCCACCGGCCTCCGGGTTGCGCGGCGCGCCGCGCTGCATCTGCGCCACCAGCGCATCGATGCGCGCCTGGCCGGTGGACGGGTTGTCGCCGGCGCCCGGGTCGAGGTGCACGATCATGTAGATTCGCCCGCGCAGGTTGTCGAAGACGACGACCTCTTCGGACAGCATCAGCAGGATGTCCGGCGTGCCCATCTGGTCCGGATTCGGGCAGACGGCGAGCTTCGGCTCGATATAGCGCACCGTGTCGTAGCCGAAGTAGCCGACCAGACCGCCGGCGAAGCGCGGCATGTCGGGATGCTCGGCGACCCGGAAGCGTTGCTGGAAGGCCTCGATCCAGGCCAGCGGGTCGGCCGCCTCGGCCTGCTCGATCAGCGCGCCGTCGCGCTCGACGCGGACCTGTTGGCCATAGACCTTCAGCACAGTGCGGCAGGGCAGGCCGATGATGGAATACCGGCCCCACTTCTCGCCGCCCTGCACCGACTCGAACAGGTAGGAATAGGGCCCGCTCGCGAGCTTCAGGTAGCAGCTCAGCGGGGTATCGAGGTCGGCCAAGACCTCACAGACATACGGGATGCGGTTGTGGCCCTGTTTCGCGAGGGCCTCGAATTGCTCGGGGGACATGGGACGCGCTCCAGACGAAGGACACCGGTGGCCGAGGGGACAGCAGCCTCAGCGGCGCCATCGGCGTCCGGGCATCATCGGGCATGGGGAGCGGTCGTTGATCATGCTGGGGCGTTCTGCGGTAGGGCTCAGTTCGCTGACGCCGCGACCAGGCTGTCGAGCTCGGTCATCGTGTCGATCACCGCATCCGGCCCCGCCTCGCGGATGTCTCGGCCGTGGTTGTAGCCATAGCTCATGCAGATGATCGCGAAGCCCGCGGCGCGCGCCGCCTTCACGTCGCTGACCGAGTCGCCGACCATCAGGGCGCGCGACGGCTCGGCGCCGAAGAAGGCCGCCGCGTGCAGCAGCGGCATCGGGCTGGGTTTCTTCTCCGGCAGGCTGTCGCCGCTGACGACGATCTCGAAGGCGTCACGGATGCCGAGCTCGGCGAGTAGCGGCTCGGTGAACTGGGCCGCCTTGTTGGTGACGCAGCCGAGGCGGTAACCGCGCGTGCGCAGCAGGTCCAGCCCCTCGCGCACGCCAGGGTAGAGCAGGGAGCGCTTGCTGGTATTGTCGGCGTAGAGATCGAGGAACAGCGGATAGGCGCGCTCGTAATCAACCTCGCTGGGCTCACCGTCCAAGGCCCCGATCAGCGCCCGCCGCACCAGCCGCTCGACGCCGTTGCCGACCCAGTTGCGCACGGCCGCCTCGCCATGGGGCGCGCGGCCGAGCTCCCGCATCATGGCGTCGACGCAAAAGGCCAGGTCCGGCACGCTGTCCACCAGCGTACCGTCCACGTCGATCAGGACCATCTCGGGGCGAATCGGAAACTGCATGCCCATCGATCTCTTGCCCCGCTCGGGTCCGGACGCCTAGCGGCGCACCTTCGCCAGCGCCTCGCGCATCTGCCCGATGACGCTGTCATAGCGATGCGGATCGCTGGCCTGGCCCTTGCCGAAGATGCCGGAGCCGGAGACGAAGGTGTCGGCGCCGGCCGCCTTGATCTCGGCGATGTTGTCCACCTTCACGCCGCCGTCGATCTCGAGGCGGATGTCGCGACCGGTGGTGTCGATCAGCTCGCGCACCTGGCGCAGCTTCTCCAGCGCCGATGGGATGAAGCTCTGCCCGCCGAAGCCGGGGTTCACCGACATCAGCAGGATCATATCGATCTTGTCGAGCACATACTCCAGATGGTCCAGCGGCGTGGCCGGGTTGAACACCAGACCGGCCTTGCAGCCCTCGCCCTTGATCAACTGCAGCGTGCGGTCGATGTGCTCGCTGGCCTCGGGGTGGAAGGTGATATAGGTCGCGCCGGCGGCGGCGAAGTCCGGGATGATCCGGTCCACCGGCTTGACCATCAGGTGCACGTCGATGGGCGCGGCGACGCCGTGCTTGCGCAGCGCCTCGCAGACCAGCGGACCAATGGTCAGATTCGGCACATAGTGGTTGTCCATGACGTCGAAGTGGACGATGTCCGCACCCGCGGCGAGCACGTTGTCCACTTCCTCGCCGAGCTTGGCGAAGTCGGCCGACAGGATGGACGGGGCGATCAGGTCATCTGCTGCCATCGGAAACACTCCGGTCACGCCGCGGCGCGTCGAGGGCGCGATCCGCGAGGGGCTAAAACGCGGAAGTCTACCCGAAGCGCGGACGCTTTTCATTGGCCAAACGGCCGTGCGGGCCCGAGGAGTGCGGCAGCTGGCGGACGGCCGGGCAGCTCAGAGGCGATCGAGGTAACGGACGCCGCCGAGCCGGCGCATCTGGGCGCGTATCCAAGCCGCGCGCTGCCTGACCCGCGCCGACGGGGCATCCACCCGATAGACTTCCGGGTTCGGCAGCACCGCGGCCAGAAGCGCTGCCTGATCCTCGTCGAGGGCGACGGGCGGGCGCTCGAAGTAGCGCCAGCTGGCGGCACCGACACCGAAGGTATCGGAACTGAACTGGGCGATGTTCAAATAGACCTCGAGGATGCGCTGTTTCGGCCACAGGCCCTCGATCAGCAGTGTGAACCAGGCCTCAAGGCCCTTGCGCAGCCAATCCCGGCCAGGCCACAGGAACAGGTTCTTCGCTGTTTGCTGGCTGATGGTGCTGGCCCCACGCAGGCGACCGCCGTGGCGGTGGCGCTCCCAGGCCCGGCGCATCTCTTCCAGGTCGAAGCCGTAATGGCGCGGGAAGCGCTGGTCCTCGCCGGCGATCGCGGCCAGCGCGACCGCGCGCGGCAGCGCCTCCCAGTCCACCCACTCGTGGTAGAGGTGCCGCGGCGCCTCGGCGCTGACGCGGCCGGCGATCCAATGGCGCAGCATGAAGGCCGACGTCGGCGGGTCGACCCATCGCAGCAGCGCCACCAGCAGCGCCGAGAGCCCGATGAAGGCGCCCATCGCGACGCCGATCCACGCCAGCACCGCCCGCGGTCTGCGCCGTGCCCTGCTCCCAGGTTTGCCGGCCTTCGCGCGGCCGCCCCTCGCCTCAGCCACGCAGTAGGTCGGCGTTGATGACGCGCAGGATCAGGCCGCGAAACTTCTTCGCCATGAGCAGATCCGTTTCGCTCCAGGGCTCGGAATGGCCGCTCATGGTCTCGACCCAGGTCTCGAAGGACGAGCGCGGCGACAGTGTGCGGCTCTGGGCGTCGAACAGCGCACTCTTGCGCGGGTCGCCGGCCCAGGAGACGGTCTGCGGCTGCTCCGGTCGCCACCACAGGAAGGTACGCTCACGGCGCTCGCCGTCGACGAACAGCCCGACGCGCACGGCCAGCAGCCCGCTGGCGCGGTCCTTGCTGGCCGCCGCCGCAGGCAGCAGCGTCGACAAGGCGTCGGTGGCGAAGATCGGCTCGGCCTGCGTCGAGCGCAGCCAGCTCAGTTGCGCATGGATCGCGTCCGGGTCCGGTGTGCGGCCGAACAGCAGCATACCCGGGACGCCCTCTTCGAGCAGCGCGGCGCCGCCGGCGCCGATCAGCTCCAGCAATGCCTCGCCGAGCCGATAACTGGGCTCGCTGCCGCTCTCCAGCCCGCGGATACCGTGGATCAGACGCTCGATGTCCCGGTCGGTGGTGGTCAAGGCCTTCAGCCGCCGGCTGGTCTGGTAACCGGAGAGGCCGAGCGCGAACACCTGCACCATCTCCGCGCAGCGCTCGCGGACCGGCAGCGGCAGTGCCCGTGGCCTTCGGTGGTGGCAGGCGATCAGCCCCCACAGCCGGCGGTTCAGCACCACGGGGAACGACAGCGACGCGGTGACGCCCATGTTCTTCAGGTACTGGATGTGCACCGGTGACACGGCCCGCAGGTCCGAGAGTGTCAGGTCCGGCGCCTGCTCGTTCGCGCACAGGATGGCCACCGGCTCGGATGCGACATCCGGGATCTGCCGGTGACGGTTAGCCAGATACAGGTTGCGGGCGATCTGCGGGATGTCCGCGGCCGGATAGCGCAGGCCGAGATAGGGCGCGAGTCCCTCCGCGGCGCTCTCGGCGATGACCTCGCCGGAGCCGTCGTCGCGGAAGCGATAGACCATGACCCGCTCGAAGCCGCTGCCGGCGCGCATTTGCTCGGCCAGGAACCGACACTGCTGTTGCCACTCGTCCGGCGACTGCGGCATCCGGTACAGGCCATGGGGGACCGGCTGATAGGCCTGATGGCGCAACTCGGGGGTCAGCGCCGGCTGCAGCTCCATCAGCCAGGTGTCCTCGCTGCAGCAGAGCAGCGCATCCATCTCGCCGCGCCGGCCGCGCACGAGACCCGGCAGCAGGCGCTTCTCGGCCTGGATCGCCGGTGCCGGCTGCGGGGCCATTGCGGCCACCGCCAGCGCAAGGGCCTCGGCCTGATCCACCGCAAGCGCCTTTAGCAGCACCTCCAGTGGCTGCCCGAGGACGTTGGCCGCCGGCTGCCCGACCCAGTCGTCGAGGTCGGCGCTGGCGAAGCGCACCGTCCCATCGCCGGCGCTGCCGCCGAGCAATGCGCCGTAGGGCTGGACCGCGCCGATGCGATGCAATGCCTCGCGCTCGCATTCTTCGAGAAACCCGGGATCGAGTGTTTCACTCATGGCGCTGCTCCTGGGGCTTGTCGCGGGTTGGGCGAGAACGCGTCACCGACGAGCAACCGGCCGCCGCGGGGCCTTTGTCGACGGTCGATGACTGGCCGCTGGTAAGGGTCCCGGCTGACGATGAAACACAGGCTTCATCTTGCGGGGTGGCACCCTGCGATGAACGTTAGCCTCGTTACCTGGCCCTGCTGGCGCGTCGGTGCCGAGGCGGAAGCTTGCCGGCAAGCCCGCGCGGCGCAACTTGTCAGCCGCCGGCCTCTGCCAACGCCTCGTGCATGGCCCAGAAGACGGCGATGGCCCCGTCGATGATAGCCTCATCGACCCAGGGATGCGCGACCGCCCAGACCTCCAGTGCTCCGCCGAAGCGGCGCCATTCACTGCCGGGCCGCTCGCCAGCAAACTCCAGGAAGGCGAACGGCAGCTCGGGCCGCTGTCCCCAGCGCTGGCGCAGCCGCCGGGCGATCATGCGTCCGCCGAGGGTCGCGCCCTCGAGCACATAGAGTCCTCCGAGCGCTGCCGCCTCGCCGCCCGCCGCCGCGTGCAGCGGTCGCGGCCGCGCCGCGGCCGGATCGGCACCGAGAGCGGCCAGGTCCCGCTGCAGGGCCGGCAGTTTTGGCCGCACCCCCAACGATTGCAGCAGCGCGGGTGAGGCCGCGGCGTACAGCGCCGGCTCCGTGGCCAGGTAGGCTTCGTGCAGCGCCTCCAGATAGCGTCGATAGTCGACGACCAATGCGTGCGGGGCCAGCAGGGCCCGCATCAGTGGCAGGTCTTCTGTGGCCGCGTGGATGTCTGCGGTTTGCTGCCGCAGCCGCTGCATCAGGCCGGGGGAGCGGCCGGGATTGCTGGCCGGGTAGGGCATCGCGAGTCTTTGCCTAACCTTCATGGCAAGCTGCCACCCCGCGAGATGAAGCGTTCGTTTCATCGTCAGGCGCTGCAGCCGCCGGCGCGGCGGTGAGCCTGAGGGCGCCGATCTCATCGATGTGCATGGGCTTGCCGAAGTAGAAGCCCTGCATCAGGTCGCAGCCCTGCTGCTGTAGCCAGTCGCGCTGCGCCGCGTTCTCGATGCCCTCGGCGGCCACGACCAGCTCGGTGCGCCGGGCGATGCTCAGGATGCCCTCGACCAGGGCGCAGTCACCGGTGTCGCCGGGTATCCCGCGGATCAGGCTGCGGTCGAGCTTGATGACGTCGACCGCCAGGTGCCGCAGATGGGCGAGGGCGGAGTAGCCGGTGCCGAAATCGTCCAGTGCGATGCGCATGCCCAGCCGCCGCAGATGCTGCAGCAGCGCGTGGCTGATCTCGGTCTCGTCGATCAGTGCATGCTCGGTAATCTCGATGTCCAAGGCGGACGGCGGCAGGTCATGGCCCTTGAGCGCTGCCTCGAGCAGATTGGCAAAGTCCTGGTCCATCAACTGCTGCGGTGCGACGTTGAGTGCCAGGCGCAGGTCGGCGACCGCCTGCCGGCGCAGGGCGGCCACATCGCCGATCGCGATGTCGAAGACCAAACGGTCGATCTGGCGCATCAGACCGCTCTCGACGGCGACCGCCAGGAACGCCTTCGGTGCCAGCGCGCCCAGGCGCGGGTGCCGCCAGCGCACCAGTGCCTCCAGTCCCGCCAAGGCACCATCGCTGGCGCGGTACTGGGGCTGGTAGAGCACGAAAAACTCCCGGGCGTCGATCGCGTGGCGCAACTCGTCGCGCATCCGTAGGTCGGCGATGACGCGGTGTGACATCGCCGAGTCATAGGAGACCGCGCGGTTTCCGCCCTGGGCCTTGGCCCGGTACATCGCGATGTCAGCATGCTTGATCAGGGTATGGGCGTCGTCGCCGTCCTTCGGATAGACGGCGATGCCGCAGCTCCAGGTCAGATAGGCATCCGTGCCCTTGATGTTGTAGAAGCGCCGCGCGCAGCCGAACAGCCGCTCGACGACCGCCGAGATGTCCCGCGAGCTGTCATATTCCTCGATCAGCAGGATGAACTCGTCGCCGCCGAGCCGGCTGACGGTGTCCATCTGCCGGACCGTCGCGCGCAGGCAGTCACCGACCAGGACCAGCAGCCGGTCGCCGTAGTCGTGGCCATAGCTGTCATTGAGGCGCTTGAATCCGTCCAGGTCGATGAACAGCACCGCGAGCCGGTAGTGGTTGCGCTGTGCGCGATGCAGCGCGTGCTCGAGCCGCTGCAGCAGCAGTTGTCGGTTCGGTAGCCCGGTCAGCGTATCGTGCCGGGCCAGGTATTGGGCCTGCTCCTTCTGCTGTTGCAGTTCCGAGTTGGTTGCGGCCAGCCGGGCGAGGGCCAGGTGCAGGAAATGGGGCAGCATCAGCAGCCCGACCACGAGTCCGGCGAAGACGCCCGGTTGTGCGTAGGCGACGCCGTTCAGCAGGTTCGCCGCGACGAACGAGATCATGCCGAGCAGGCTCGCAACCGCCAGGCTGCGACGGCCGAAGCGCAGTCCGTTGCCGATGATGATCCAAATGAAGATCGGGTAGAAGCCGAGTCCGGCGAGGCCGGCGATGTAGGTAATGAAGCCGGCGCCGCAGAGGTCGCAGAGCATGGCCAGGTTGCGCGCGATCGGCGACCGGGCGCCGCCGGTCGGTGCCGTCGGCGCCGTCGATATGTCGGTCCCCGCTAATGCGGTCGACGGGGTCGCGCGCGACAAGTGCCGGTAGAACCCGGCCGCAATCAGCCCGTAGCAGAGGCCGAACGTCAGCAGCACGCGCTCGGTGTCGGAAATGCCGTCGATGACCGCGGCCAGCGCCACGGCGGCGGTCATCAAGGCAGTGATCACGAGCCGTGAGATGGCCTGCGCATGCTCCTGAGAGACCTGCTCAGAGGCGCGAAAAAACAGGTAATCCAATGGCGACCGGGCGCTGTCCTGCGCTTCGGCGGCGGGCCAGGCCGGCGCACCTTCAATCCCGGGGCTGTCCTGTTCTTGCTTCACTGACTGGGAACCGATCCGTTTCGAGGCACTCTTTGGCCGTCTGGATTAAGGCCCGGACTGCCCGTTGTCCATCGCCGGCGAGTTGGGGCGCGAGCACAAGAGTATAGCCAGCGCCCGGCGTGCAGCGCACGGTCTGCGGCCAGGATGCCGGTTTCTCGCCGGTCGGTGCATTGGACGCGTCGGCCTCCGGCATGATCCAGGTTGGCGCCGCACGCCGACCCAGAGCATGGAAGTTTACCGATCGGTAATCTGTCGGCACGCTCGGGGTAAGGCGCGCGCCGCTAGCCTGAGCGGATACTCGGGCGCGCGCCTTGGAGCCGTCGCGTTGTGCCCGGCTTGAAACGATAACATCGCGCCGCAGACAGCAGACCCGCACATGTTGATTCGCAACAGCCGCGGCCGGGGCCTGGTTGGTATCGCCGTGGTCAGCATTATCGCCGCAGTCGCGCTGGCGCGCGCCGATGCAGACGGAGGCACTCGGGGTCAGCCTGCCGTCGGATCGGATCGAGCCGCCGGGGCGGTGGTCGGCCGACTGCCGGCGGCGTCCGCCCGACAGCAGATGGCGCGGGTGCTGGTAGCGGCGGGTCGCGGTGCGGTTGCGGACATCGCCAGTGCGCAGCAGGCCCTGTCCGAGCACAACATCGATCTGGCGCGGCGGTTGCTCCGGCGCGCCAAGACCCTGGTCGGGGAGATCGGGACGGCCATGGCGCGGCGGGGCGCCGCAACCGATCTGCCGGTCGCGGTTCGCATCGCTGCCAAAGACGCGGTTGCGGAACCCGGGGCCGGCGATGGCAATGGGGCACCGGAGCTGCCGGCGGATACCGTCGCCGGGCTGGAACAGGATATCCTGCTGGGTCGCCAGGACGCGGTTGTCGCCGCCCTCGATGCCACGGGTCAGGCACTGACCTACCGGCAATGGAGCCTGCCCATTGCGCCGACCGCGGCGGCCATCGAGCAGGCGCTCGCAGACATCGACGCGGGTGAAGCGGAGGCCGCGGCGAAGCGACTGCGAAGGGCCTTGGATGGACTGGTCGCGACCACGATCTCCATCGGCCCGGATGCCGAGCATTCTGAGACCCTGGCCGCGTCACCGCACGCAGCCCAGGGTCAGTAACGAACAGCCGCCGTTGGCGTCAGCCACAGCACTGAAGGAGACCTTGCATGAACAGCAACAGCGCCGAAACCAACCCCAAGGCCGAGACCGCGAGCGTTGCCCAGGCCGCCTTCGCGCGGCTGCGTGCCGACCTGCGCGGGCGCATCGTCGGGCAGGAGCCACTGATCGAGCGGTTGCTGATCGCGTTGCTGGCCGAGGGCCATCTTTTGGTGGAGGGCGCGCCCGGTCTCGCCAAGACCACCGCGATCAAGGAGCTTGCGGCGCGCATCGAGGGCAACTTTCAGCGCGTGCAGTTCACGCCGGACCTGCTGCCCGGCGATCTGACCGGCACCGATGTGTACCGCCCCGAGACCGGCGATTTCCATTTCCAGCGCGGGCCGCTATTCCATAATCTGGTGCTGGCGGACGAGGTGAACCGCGCGCCGGCCAAGGTCCAGTCGGCGTTGCTGGAGGCCATGGGCGAGCACCAGATCACGGTCGGCGGGCGCACCTATCCGCTGCCGGAGCCCTTCCTGGTGATGGCGACCCAGAACCCGATTGAGCAGGAGGGGACCTATCCGCTGCCGGAGGCGCAGCTGGACCGCTTCCTGATGCATGTGCGGGTGGATTACCCGGACCCGGGCTCCGAGCGCAGCATCCTCGACATCGCCCGTGCCGAGGCGCGGGGTCGCCTGCGCCGGGTCGGCGACGGCGTGCCGCTGATCAGCCGCGAGCAGGTGTTCGCCGCCCGCGACGAGGTCATGGACCTGCACATGGCGGAGAACCTGGAGGAATACCTGGTGCAGCTGGTGCTCGCAACGCGCGACCCGGCCCCCTATGACGCCGGCCTCGCGCGCCTGGTCGACTACGGCGCGAGTCCGCGCGCGACCATTGCGCTGGACCGCTGTTCGCGCGCCAGGGCCTGGCTGCGCGGCGCCGACTATGTGACCCCGGGCGACATCCACGCCGTCGCCTTCGACGTGCTCCGGCATCGCGTGCTGCTGAGCTACGCCGCCGAGGCGGAGGGCGTGGACCCGGACGGTTTCGTCGCCGAGCTGATCAAGCGGGTGCCGATGGTCTAGCGGACGTTGCCAGCGCGAGGGCCTAGGAGTAGCGAGTATGACAAGCGGTGACGAGTCGGCCTTTCGCGTCGACGCCGAAGACCTGATCGCGCTGCGCGGGCAGGCGGCGCGGCTGCGGCCGGCGCGGCCGCTGCCAGCGCGCTCGACGCTGGCGGGCGCCCATCGCACGCGGCTGCGCGGGCGCGGCATGGATTATCGGGAGTCGCGCCACTACCAGGCCGGCGACGACATCCGCAATATGGACTGGCGCATCACGGCCCGCGCCGGGCATCCGCATGTGAAGCTGTTCGACGAGGAGCGGGAGCGCCCGGTCGTCGTGCTGGCGGACTTCGGCCCGAGCATGTTCTTCGCCAGCCGCGGCGCTTTCAAATCCGTCGTCGCGGCGCGCCTCGCGGCGCTGATCGGCTGGTCCGCGACCCTGCATGGCGACCGCATCGGCGCGCTGATCTTCAATGGCGAGCATCAGGAGCTGTCGCCGGCCGGCGGCCGGCGCGGCCAGATGCGCCTGATCCGCGCCCTGGTCAAGGCCGGTGATCCCCAACGCGGGCTCGGCGAGCGTCCCGGCGCCGGCGAGCGCCCGGCCGGCCTCGGTCACGCGCTGGCCCGCCTGCGGCGCGTCGCGCGTCCCGGCAGCCTGGTCTTTCTGCTGTCGGACTTCTACTCGCTGGATACCGATACCGAGCTGCATCTGACCCGGCTCGCCCGCCACAGCGATCTGACCGCGTTCCAAGTGGTCGATCCGCTGGAGCTCGAGCCGCCGCCACCGGGCCGCTACGGTATCAGCGACGGCCGCCGCAGCGCGCTGATCGACACCGGCAGCCACGCCGATCGGTCCCGCTACGTCGCGCACTTCGCCCGCCACCATGCCGCGGTGCGTGCCCTGACCGAGCGCAGCGGGATTCCGCTGCTGCGCTGCACGACCAGCGATGACCCCGCCGAGCGCTTGGCCGCGGCGATGGCCGCGCGCGGGCGCGGCCGCCGCGCTGCCCGCCAGACAGGCATGGAGGCGGCGTGAACGCGACCCCGAATCAAGGCCAAGCGCCGCCCTCGCCGCAGGCCCAGACGCCGGCGGCCGCGCAGGTGCCGCCGCAGCAGCTGCAGCAGCTCGACCTGCGGGACATCCATGCGCCCGGTGCGCCGGGCGCTTGGCCGCCGGCACCGGGCTG
>Ga0316575_10000076_pt1 | contig 24296 bp, 20 predicted proteins | sample J5NA_FD_203072 | JGI IMG/M metagenome (GOLD analysis project Ga0316575, IMG submission 203072) | Rhizosphere microbial communities from salt marsh grasses in Alabama, United States - J5-7_050615r2r3 | ecosystem: Host-associated > Plants > Roots > Rhizosphere | place: USA: Alabama | collected...
TAATCCGCAGGCGCCGGCCAGAAGATAAACCCCCACACTGGCAAGTCCCCAGCGACCGCCCAGCAGCAGACCGGCCAGAAAAACAAACATATTTTGCAAAACGATCGGAACCGGGCCGATCGGAATTGCTAAAAATGCGCCGACCGCCGTCAGTGCCGCAAACAAGGAGGCATACACCATCATCCGCAATTGTTTTGGAGAATGCATATTATACGATTCCATTGAAAATATACCCGAGGATACTCTAAAGTTAGAAGTGCCTAAATTGACTAAAATGAGCTAAAATGCCTAAAGTTACGGTTTCGCTTCGCTCCATCTTTTTATATTTAAATGACAGAATTCCTTAACTTTAGTCACTTTAGATCACTTAGAATTTTAGCGCACTTTCCTTAATGCATTTTTATATAGGTTCTAATGGCTCTGATGAAAACAATCACCATAAATAACCTTTTTGAGGGACCCATCGTCGCACTTCAAAACCAGGGCACCATTATCGTCTACATCGACCGCTTTACCGGTAACAACATCACGGGTCGTCACCACACGAACCTCACGATTCAGGGTCACCGTCAAGGCTTTCCATTCCTCAATCACCCGATCAAGCGTTGCGGTTTGCATTCGCTGTTCGAAAGCATCCAGATAACGTGCAAGGATATCCTTTATGGAGACCTGCCGGCCCAAAATCGCTTTCAATGAGGTTGCTGCCGGTTCAATGGTTGAAGGATCATTGTTAACGTTAATACCAATGCCAACATTGATAAAAGTCACCCGATCCGCTTCAGCTTCCAGCTCAGATAGCATACCGCATATCTTGCGTTCATCGACTAAAAGGTCATTGGGCCATTTGACTCGGACATCAACACCGAACATCTCATTTAATATTCCAGCAAGGGTCAGCGAAGCTAAAAAACTCACCCTGAAGCTTAATACCGGCGGCAGATCTGGCCGCAGAACCACCGTAAAATAGAGGCCGCCTTTATCGGAATGCCACTCTCGCTTCAGGCGTCCCCGACCACTGACCTGACGTCCGGCAATGACCGTTGTAAAATCCGGGCATCCTTTTCTGGCCAAATCCTTGGCCACATCCATGGTAGATGCCAGTTCCTCATGGTAGATGATTCTGGACTCCCGGTCCGGAAACTCCCATGCATAGGGCACATCCGGAGAATTTTCGAGCCGGTAACCTTTGGCGGATGATAAAATTTCATATCCAAGCGCTTGAAGTTGCTGAATATGCTTCCAGATTGATACCCGCGATATGCCCAGCTGTGCGCTCAGGACCTGGCCCGAAACGGGGCCCTCTTTTCTTCTCAATTTTTCAAGAATGCGGCTCTTCATGATTAAAATCAGATTTTGGTTAACTGTGAAAAATGAGAAGGTTAACCAAATTTGCCGGGTGTGTCAATCGGAATCTTGACGTTGCGTCGGAGCGCAGAGTTCAGGGGCGGGCAAAAAGATATAAGGTTTTGGTACCAGATAACAGAAGTCAGATGACAGATGACAGAAAACATCCTGCCCTTGTCTTCTGTCATCTGTTTTCTGTGCCCTGTCCTCTGTATCTTTCTGACACCTGATGCCCGAAACCTGGACAAGAATCCAGAAGCCAGAAGCAATCAACCGAATTAGGTTCGAACTTCTACGCCCCAGGATCTTAAGTTTTGGACAATAAATTCAACCACGCTGTGATGGGCAGCCTGCCCGTTGCCAACAACCGGAATGGGGTCGCCGAACTTAAAATAAATCGGCCGATCGGGATATATCGGTCCAATATCTTTTAACCAGCGGCCACTGCCGTGAAAGTCTGTTTTAAGGGCAATTGGAACCACCGGCACCCCGGCTTTACGGGCCAATTTTACGCCGAGTGAATTAAAATTTTTGACATTGAACACGGTGCTGCGGGTGGCCTGGGGAAAAATAACCACCGAGCATCCCTGCTGAATACGTTGTTGGCCCTCGTTTATTACAACTTTTAGATCTTCGCGCGGATTTTTACGGTGCACGGAAATAAAATCAAGCCCTTGCATGACCCAGCCGATGACTGGATACCGGCGCAATTCATCTTTGATAATAAAGGTGACATCGTTAAATGCCAGCGTAAAGGAGGGTAGGATAACCGTTTCAAGAATGCTCATATGGTTGGCAATGAAAACCAGAGGGCCTTTATGCTCACCGAGGCCCTCAAGACCCGATACATTCAGACGACCGCCGGCGGATTCAATGGTTTTGATGCAGCTGAGAGAGGCACGAAGCCATCTTTCGTTGGTCAAGGTTCCCCGGCGCCCTGCCAGACCTTCTTTGAGAAAATCCAACGCCATTCGGGCATAAAAAATAGCTACCGCCCACCCCGGAAGGTGGTGCGCCAGCAGACGCCGTCGATCAGGGCTTTGATAACCATGTTCGGTTTTTACGATTTGCCGAAATTGATAATTATCCATATGAATTTTCGTGGTTATCTGGAAATCTCGGGTTGAATTCATCCGATAGTTGTCTCACCGTGAAGAACACGAAGGCTGGATAGAATAAATTTAAAATCTCTCTTCGTGTCCTTCGTGCGCTTCGTGGTTGAAAGAACTTAACTTGGGCTTTCGGCCTAACTGTACTATTCTATATCGGATACTTTGACCGAATAAACAAAGACATGCAAACGTAATTTATAGCGGCAGGCGTGTCAATTGAATATTTCAGGCGGGTTATAATCGATCAAGCAATCTTTCATGAATATTGTCAAAGCTACCGTTGGACATCACCAGGATAAGATCTCCGGGAGCGGCCTGGTGCGCAAGAAATTCAACAATGGAATCCGTATCGGCAAAAAAAAGGGCATCCTTGCCGCGCTTTTTTAAATCGGCGACCAGTTGTTCAGAAGAAAACCGTTCGGCAGCTGGAATCTTTTTCAGCAGAGGCGGCCGACGGATACAGATACGATCGGCAAAATCAAAAGATTGCGGATATATGTTTTGAAAAACATTGCGCATACTGGAATTGGTTCGGGGCTCAAATACCGCAATCAGGCGCTTGTCGGCATAAAATGATTTGACGGCTTCAAGGGTTTCGCGAACCGCTGTTGGATGATGGGCAAAATCATCCATGACAATAACCCCGTTTTTCTGGCCCCGGATTTGCTGGCGACGTTTAATTCCTTCAAAGGTTTCCAGGGCTTCGGATATCTTTTTAATCGGTGTGCCTAAATGATCGGCGATGGCAATAACCGGCAAGGCGTTAAAAAAATTATGGCGGCCGATCAGCCGGGTCTGAAAGGTTCCAAATCGCTTTCCGGACTTCAGCACGTCAAATACGCTCCAGGGCGCATCGATCTGAACGTTTCCAAGAGACCAGTCGGAATGCACATTATGGCCATAATATTCAACGCGGCAGTGTGCTTTTGCGATCAGATCCTTTATATTTTCATCGGCATCAAACGCCAAAAGCAGACTGGCTGAATCGAGCTGAGAAAGAAACCCGCCGAATGCTGTTCGGACATGATTCAGATCCTGAAAGATATCGGCATGGTCAAATTCCACGCTGGTCAGCACGCTTACCGCCGGTCGAAAATGCATGAACTTGGGGCCTTTGTCGAAAAATGCGGTGTCATACTCATCGCCTTCGATGATCATATAGTCTCCGCCACCCAACCGGAAGTTGCTGCCGAAGTTCTGTAAAATACCGCCAATCATAAAGGAGGGGTCCAGTCCGGATTTATAAAGCATCCAGGCCAAAATAGATGAAGTGGTCGTTTTGCCGTGAGTGCCGGAGATCACAAGCGTTTTTTTATCCCGGGCGACAAAGTGGTTTAATGCCTGAGGCATGGAGCAAAACGGGATCCCCTTTTGCTTCATTTTTTTGGCTTCCGGATTCTCGCGGGTGACCGCATTGCCGACAATCACCAGATCGGTTCCATCGGCAATATGCGTTGCATTGAACCCGTCCATAATATGAACGCCCTGTTCCACTAAAAAATCGCTCATGGGAGGATAGATTTTATGATCTGAACCGGTTATCTCAAATCCAAGATTTTTCAGCATACAGGCCAGTGCGCCCATGCCGGTTCCGCAAACAGCGATCAGGTGAATTTTGCGCACATTCGCTGGTATCAAATTTAGGTTTTCAGACATGAATATTGTTCCTGACAAGCGTGAACTGAAAAGGCCCCCCTGGGCGGTCGTCAGCTTTGAAAAAATAGGACTGAGGACTGAGTGTTGAGGACTGAGGTCAGATGACAGAAGACAGATGGAAACCGGAAAGCAGGGCAGTCCTCTGTGGCTGCGTCTGCATGGCTGGCGCTGAGGCCAGCCCACCTTTTTTTTTGTTATCTGCCCTCTGACCTCTGTCCTCTGATTGGATTTATTCCCCTTCCAGTATGGCTCTGAGGTTTTGTGACAGATTTTGTAAATTAAATGGTTTTTGGATAAAACCGTTACAGCCACGTTTTAAAATTTCAGAAGCCTGGCCGTTAATGCTGTATCCGCTTGACAGTAAAACTTTGACGTCGGGTTTAATTTTCTTGATTTGATCATACGTCTCGCCACCACTCAGTTGGGGCATAATCATATCCAGAACAATCACATCAATTTTTTCCTGATGTTTCTGAAAAACCGCAATGGCTTCTTTGCCGTCCCGCGCAGTAAATACCTTGTAACCCAGCTTCTTGAGCATCCGGGTACCGACATCAATGATCATGTCCTCATCGTCGACCAACAGGACCGTCTCCTGACCCTCCACAAACTTCTCGACGACTTTTTGTTTAATCGGCACCCCTTTATCCGAGGACGGCAGATAAACCTCAAAACGGGTCCCCTGCCCTGTTTTGCTGAAAACGTTAATAAAGCCTTCGTGGTTTTTAACGATACCATAAACCGAAGCCAATCCAAGCCCCGTACCGCGACCCATCTCCTTGGTCGTAAAAAAAGGGTCAAAAATTCGTTGCTGAACACCTTCGTCCATTCCAATGCCGGTATCTTCGATGGTCATTCGAATATATTTGCCGGCTTTCACATAATAGGGACTGTACTGATCCTCATCAATGATAACGTTTGCAGTTCGGGTTGTCAGGGTTCCGCCATCGGGCATCGCCTGCAATGCATTTAAATAAAGATTCATCAACACCTGTTCAATCTGCCCGCGATCCGCCTCAACCCGCCACAGATCAGGCTTTAATTCATTCTTGAAGATAATTTCCTTATTGGTGCGGCTGAACATAAGATTCTGCTCTTCAAGCAGTTTGTTAAGATTGAGCAGGCTGATTTCATATTTGCCCCCCCTGGCAAAACCCAAAAGCTGTTTGGTTAGATCCACACCATTTTGGATGTACTGTTCAATCTTATTTAGATTTTTGACATACGGCGAATCCGGCTCGATATCGAGGAGCGACAGGGAAATGTTGCCCTGGATACCCATGAGAAGATTGTTGAAATCATGCGCAATACCACCGGCTAAAGTGCCGATGGCTTCCATTTTTTGAGCCTGGCGCAGCTGCCGTTCCAATCGGACTTCATGAGAGACATCGCGCTGGACGCTAACATAATTGGTGATCTCACCGGATTTGTTTTTTATGGGCGAAACCGTCGCTTCGGTTTCGTATAGCGAATGATCGCTGCGCTTATTAACCAGCCGTCCCTGCCAGATTTCTCCCCGTTGCAGCGTGTCGATAATAGAGTTGAAAAATGTTTTCGATTGCTGTCCACTGTCCAGCAACCCAATGTCGCTGCCGATGACTTCATTGCGCGCATACCCGGTTATCTTTTCAAAAGCGGGGTTGACATATTCAATTTTACCTGCCGGATCGGTGACGATAATGGATTCGGCCGCATTTTCAACCGCGGTAACCAGTCGTGACTGCTCTTCTATGGTGCGTTTGAACACGGAAACGTCAACTGCAAACACAGACAACCCGCAATCTTTCCCTGCGGGATTCAACGGTGCCACTTTGAGGCGCACTGCAAAGGTCGCGCCCGACTTTGTTTTGGCCATGGTTTCGAAACTGGTGGAGGTTTTTCCGTCAAGACATTGTTTGATGGATGTTTGCTGTTTTGTCGTCAGATCAAACAACTTTTCAAGAGAGTGCCCTTTTATTTCTGATCGGCTAAAGCCGCATAATTGCGATGCGGTGCGGTTGGCATACACAATCCGCCCATTGCCATCAGTGGCGATGGCGAGACCGTCAAAATGATCAAGCATGGATGCGATCAGGGCAATATGATCGGCATGCAGGAAATGCGGTTGGTGGGGGTTGACTTTTTTTTGGGGGGTTACATTGGCCATAGTTTCTTTCGGCTCCATTTCTCCACCCGGTTCAATCCGGTCTCTGGTTTGGTGTCATCCGATTATGGCAATCCATTAATCGGCAATGCCTTCATTCCCAAACCGACCGTCTATAGGCGCAAGAACCATTAACGTTTAAGCTATGGCGCGGGCTGGCGCCCGTAAAACAACATCCCCCCCTGAGATGGCCTATCGCAATTATTACATTATGGCAAATATTTGCATATAAATCAATATATTTGATACTGTTAACCCATAGAATTAATTCTTTCGAAAGTGGCGTTATCCAGAGGCTCATCCCATTTTACATTTATCAAATATTCATTGAATATCTGGCTGTGGATGCTGACAATTCTGCCGTCTTGATCGATTTTTAATTTTAGGCATTTTAGCTCAATTTTAATTTTAGCTCATTTGGTTTCGAGTTGACCCAGTACTTCCTCAGCTGCTTTGATTGTCTGGTCAATGTGTTCGGTGTCGTGCGCAATGGAGATAAACAGCACTTCAAACTGCGACGGAGCGATATAGATGCCCTTTTTACGCAGCCCATTGTAAAATTCAGAGAATCTATCCAGATCACAGGTTTTGGCATCATCAAAATTTTTAACTTCTTTTTCGTTGAAAAAGAAACCGAGCATGGAACCGACACGTTTGGCCTGTACCGGTATGGCGGCTTTTTTAGCGGCCTGCTCCCACCCCGTTAAGAGGCGATCTGCTTTTTCATCCAGGGTCTCATAAACGTCGTTTTTTTGGAGTTGTTCAAGGGTTGCAATACCGGCAGCCATGGCCACCGGATTGCCGGATAACGTTCCCGCCTGATAAACAGATCCTTGCGGTGCCACTTTGGACATCAGATCGAGTTTACCGCCATAGGCGCCCACCGGCAGTCCGCCTCCAATAATTTTACCAAAGCAGGTCAGATCCGGATACACCCCAAACAGGTCCTGAGCACCGCCATAGGCGACCCGAAAACCCGTCATAACTTCATCAAAAATAAGGATGGCGCCGAATCGGTCGGCCAACTCCCTTAGCATTTCCAAGAAACCTTTTTCAGGAAGCACCAAGCCCATATTGCCGGCAATCGGCTCGACGATGATACAGGCCACAGAATCCCCTTGTTTTTCCATAACTGCCTTAAGGCATTCCATGTCATTGTAAGGAAGTGATAACGTATGCCGGGCAATCGATTCAGGTACGCCCGGACTGCCGGGAATACCCAGGGTAGCCACACCGGAGCCGGCCGCCACCAGCAGGGTATCCGCGTGCCCGTGATAACAGCCATCAAATTTTAAAACGATATCCCGCCCGGTTGCACCTCGCGCCAATCGCACGGCGCTCATGGTCGCTTCGGTTCCTGAATTGACCATACGCACCATCTCAACCGACGGCACCGCCTCGATCACCATTTCCGCCAGCTGCACTTCCAGATCGATCGGTGCCCCAAAACTGGTTCCGCGTTCCAGCACAGATACGATGGCGTCCATGACCGCCGGGTGCCGGTGCCCCAGGATCAGGGGCCCCCAGGACCCGATGTAATCAATATAGCGATTGCCATCGGCATCGAAAATCAGGCAGCCCTCGGCGCGATCAATGAAAATGGGCTCTGCCCCAACCGATTTGCAGGCTCGCACAGGGCTGTTGACACCACCGGGGATTAAATTCACAGCACGATCAAACAATTCAAGAGACGTCGACAGGTTCATTGTTATACGATCCTTTCATTTGAAAAACAGTTGACATTTCTGATGTTTATGGAAAATATCAGATAGCAGAAGCAAGGTCAAGCAAGGCTTAGAACACGGTTCGTCCGCCGCAGGCGGATTGAGCCCATTGGCCCGCAAAAAAATGAAAAAGACAAAATCGACCCAAATACTTACCAAATTCATTGCTTATATCCTTGAACGCCGGCCGGATGAATTCGGGCTGGTCACCGATTCGGAGGGCTATATTAAGGTCAAGGAATTATTAAAAGCGCTCAACGAAGAAAAAGTATTCAGGCATGTGCGCCGATCTCACCTGAATGAAATCCTTTACAGCATCGAGAATCCCCCTTTTGAGATTGATGACAACCGTATCCGTGCAAAACATAGAGACCTTCTCCCCCGGCCGGATGTGGCCCGTGATCTGCCCAAGCTTTTATACACATACATCCGCAGGAAAGCCTACCCTTTCGTGGCGGACAAGGGTATTTTCCCGAGCGGGTATCATCAGGTTGTTTTAACCTCCGAACGGGATTTAGCTGAAAGAATGGGAAAACGAAATGACCCGCAGCCGGTAATCCTCACAGTCCACGTGCAAAAATCCCTTGATAATGGCGTTCGGTTTTATCAAGCCGGTGGGTTGCTTTTTCTGGCGACCTCCATACCGCCAGACTGTTTTAGCGGACCGGCATTGCCCAAGGAAAAACCCGAGAAATTAAAGCAGGGACGGGCCCATAGCGCCAAACAACCCGAAGCCGCGGGTAGCTTTCTGATCGATCTGGATAGCGCCGGCAATCATCAGAGCTTCGGTGGGAAGTCAAAACAGAAGGAACAGGATTGGAAAGGGAAAAAGAAACGGATGAAAAAACAAAAACGGAAAAGAGAGCGCCCGCCCTGGCGGAGGTAAAAGGCCGTTTGGCAGCCGTTTGTTATTGGTTATCTGTAATTTTAAAAAAAAATTGACATCCGACGACAAACTTGTTACCAAGCTTTTCCAATCATTAATTTAAGTGACTTTGGGCCACTAGCTCAACTAGGCAGAGCACCTGACTCTTAATCAGTAGGTTATAGGTTCGATTCCTATGTGGCCCACCAAAACAAAAAAGCTTTCGGGAAGTTAGCCCTGAAAGCTTTTTTTAAACCCGGCAGAATCCCAGAAGGTCCCGACCAATCCGATTTTAAAAATAATATAAGGTTTAGCCGAAATTCGGCTTGACATCTTATTTTTAATAATGTTAGCTAATTAGTTTTTAATTTCAATGCCAAACAACGGCATTACATTCCTTGCTCTGGATTAAAAACAGGGCTTTATTAGCCATAAGGAGGTTTTATGAGACGATACGAAACCATTATCATAGCGGATCCAGATCTATCCGCTGAACAAAGAGATCCATTATTGCAAAGGGTTAGCGATGTTGTAAAAGAGGGGAACGGATACCTGGCATTAACCGATGAATGGGGTGCGCGAAAACTTGCCTATGAAATAAAAAAGAAAAATCGCGGTTATTATATCCGATTCGATTTCTGTGGTACCGGGGCGGTGGTAAATGAAATGGAGCGATTTTTTCGTATTGACGACCGTGTCCTCAAATATATGACGGTCTTGCTTGATAAAGCTGCCGATATCGAAAAAATTAAAGAAGAAATCGCCACAGCTCAAAGCATAGCCGAAAAGGCTAAAGAACAAGCCGAGGCTGCTGCTGCTGCTGAGACGCCTTCGGAAAAACCGGCTGAAGCGCAAACCGAGGCTGCCGAAATACCGACGCCTTCGGAAAAACCGGCTGAAGCGCAAACCGAGGCTGCCGAAATACCGACGCCACTGGACCCGGCTGAAACTGAAGAAGGCCATACACCTGAACCCGAGGTCGGTCAAAGCGAAGCCGCCCCAACAGAAACTGAAGAGGAGAAAAAATAAAATGGTCGCCAACGCCCGTCATACAAACCGAAGGCCAAAAAGAAAAAAACGCATCTATCATCGTCGTAAAGTTTGCCGTTTCTGTGCAGACACAAGTCTGATAATTAATTACAAAGATCCGAAGGCATTGAAATATTTTATTACCGAGCGCGGAAAAATTATTCCCAGACGGATATCCGGTTGTTGCGCAAAGCATCAACGAACCCTGACGCATGCCATCAAACGCGCACGCACCATAGCCTTGCTGCCCTATGTCGGATCCGTAGACTTGCATTAAACCATCAACAACTGATCAGAACCGATTGCAAAAATATCGATGCCTCACATGGAGGTTAACATATGAAAATTATTTTAAAAGAAACGATTGATTCCCTCGGCATCATCGGCAGTGAAGTCCGTGTGGCAGATGGTTATGCCCGCAATTACCTTTTGCCCCAGAACAAGGCGGTTGTCGCTACTCCTCAAAATCGAAAAATGCTCGAGCAGGAAAGCGCCAAATTTGAGCTCCAGATCGCCAAAGAGCGCAAATTGGCTGAAGAAATGGCCCAGAGGCTCGAAGGCGTGGTCTGTAAAATTGCTGCTAAGGTTAGCGAGGAAGACCGCCTGTACGGATCCGTAACGGTACGCGATATCGTCGATACGCTGGCCAACCAGGACATCGTTATTGAAAAACGGATGGTTCTGCTGAAGGAACCCATTAAGGCAATTGGGTCGCATAATGTTCCGATCAGGGTATACAAAGATGTTGAGCCTGAAATTACCGTTGAAATTGTACCGGAATAATTTGACGCCCCGGGATTTCTACAACTTAATAAAAATATAGGGTGTTTTCTGAGACCCGAGTATGGCCTCTATCATGGAATAATGGAATAGTGGAACACTGGAATGGTGGGTGTCAAAGGAGATCATCTATTTTAAGCTTTTGCGTCAAGATGAACTTTGCCATTTCCCCGATATTACAGTATCCCAAGCCCATTTCTCCAATATTCCATCATTCCAATTGGGGCGAATCCCCTGCTTGTCGTTTACATTTGATGCCAGAAAGTGTATTTTAGGGATCAGTAATGAATGGGTAATGGTTTATCAATTTAGCTGAGTTTACGCCCATTCGACCTTTAGCCCATCTCCAACCCATTGTGCCGATTGGAAGCTATGGCAGATCAACAGTTACAGGGCCAAAAAGATCCGTCACTTTACCGCCTGCCTCCCCAAAGCATAGAGGCGGAAGAATCCCTGCTTAGCGCCATCCTCGTCGATAACAATACATTGCTGGATGTTATCGAAATTCTTTCCACGGCCGATTTTTATCGAACCGCACATCAAAAAATATTTGGGTCCATTATGGATTTGTTCGATCGGGGTGAGCCCGTTGATCTGGTCACACTGGCCAACAATCTAAAAGAAAAAGGCCATCTGGAGGCGGTCGGCGGCGCCAGTTACCTGGCACGACTTGTTGATGCGGTGCCGGTGGCAGTCAATGCGCAGCATTATGCCAAGATCGTTGCAGACAAGGCGTCCTTAAGGCATTTGATTGAAAAAGCCAATGCCATTACCAAACGGTGTTATGATGACCGCGGAAATGTCGATGATATTATTGACTTTGCCGAGACGTCCATTTTTGAGATTTCAGAACGAAAGGCCAGCCAGGCCTTTTATCCGCTCAGTCGGCTCATCATCGGCAATATTGAAACCCTGGAAGAAAAACAGGGCAACAAGAGCTTGGTCACCGGCGTCCCCATGGGTTTTGGCCACCTGGATAACCTCACTTCCGGATTGCAGAATTCAGACCTCATCATTCTGGCCGCCCGCCCGAGTATGGGCAAAACCGCCCTGGCCTTGAATATCGCCAGAAATGCGGCCGTTGATGCCAATATCCCGGTGGCCGTATTCTCGCTGGAAATGTCAAAAGAACAATTATCGCTGAGAATGCTGTGCGCAGAGGCCCGTCTGGATTCATCCCGCCTGAGGGGCGGTTTTTTCAGCATGGATGACTGGCGCCGGCTAACCGATGCTGCCGGCGTTCTATCAGAATCACCCATCTATATCGACGATTCCCCTGTCCTGACGGCGATGGAAATTCGGGCAAAAGCGCGCCGGCTTAAAATGGACAAAAATATCGGACTGATCATCATCGACTACCTGCAGCTTATGAAGGCCCATCGCAGTTCAGAGCGCAGGGATCTTGAAATATCAGAAATGTCCCGTTCGTTAAAAGCATTGGCCAAAGAGCTTGAGATTCCGGTTTTAGCGTTGTCTCAGCTAAACCGTATGTTGGAACAGCGCAATGATAAACGTCCGAAATTATCTGATCTGCGCGAGTCCGGCGCTCTTGAGCAGGATGCCGATGTCGTCGCATTTATTTACAGAGATGAGGTGTACAATCAGGATGAAAATAACCCTCTGAAAGGAACGGCTGAGATCATTTTAGCCAAGCAGCGCAACGGACCCACCGGAAAAGTTGTCCTCACCTTCCTGGATGCCTATACCCGTTTTGAAATTTTAGCGCCGGAGGATATGGTGGACAACCTGTAGGTCAGATTACAGATGACAGAAGTCAGATGACAGAAAAAATCTCTCCGTTGTCATCTGTCCTCTGTTTTCTGTCTTCTGTCCTCTGTGCTTAATCTTCTGAATTTTCAAATCCCCCGACACTTGCAACAAACATGGAACTGACTTATTATCTGGCTTGGATAATACGATGAAAAGGCTTTTTGGAAATACCGCCGGTCTTAAGGCAAATCAAATCCGGCGACTTGAGAACTTTTACCGCCGCCGCATTCAACCCCAATTCTTAATCAGCCCAGAGCTGGCCCGCGATCTGAGCAGCCTGTCCCATGAAATCCGTCGCCAGATCGGTCTGTTGATCAACCGCCCGGGTAAAGTGGCTTATGTGATCGTTGGCGATCATAAAAAAATCGTCATCCCTTCCATCAGTGATTACCGGGCGGCTCCCGGTCGCTTGAAAGGGTTACGCTGCATCCACAGCCACCTGGCCAATGAACCGCTAACCGACGACGATCTTACCGACTTGAGCCTGCTGCGGCTCGACATGATGGCCGCCGTCGCCAACTGTGACACCGGTATAGCCACACAGGTCTACGCAGCCCATATTCTTCCCAAAAACCCCGGCGGCAGTCCTTACCGCATCCTGCCTCCTCTGCCGCCGTCTAAACTCGATATTGACTGTCTGGCAATGATACAGGCGCTTGAGGCCGAACTTGCGCGGTTAAGCAAAGCTCAGCCTGCCGATTCTGGCAAAGAGAAGGCTTTGCTGGTCAGTGTGTCTGCAACTTCAAAACAAAATGCCCTTGATTCGCTGGCCGAGCTAAATTCACTGGCAAAATCGAGCCGAATCGAAATCGCCGGCACGGTGATCCAACAACGCAAGCAAAAGAAGGCCCAATTTCTGATCGGCCCTGGGAAACTGCAGGAATTGGCAATTCTGGCATTACAAGAGGCGGCAACCGTTATCATATTTGATCAGGAATTAAATCCTTCCCAGATCCGAGCCATTACCGACCAAATCGAATTGAAGGTCATCGACCGAACCCAGCTCATCCTGGATATTTTTGCGCAGCGGGCCCAAACCCGTGAGGGTAAGTTGCAGGTCGAACTGGCACAATTGAAATATTTACTGCCGCGTTTGATCCTAAAAAATACTGCCATGTCACGGTTAACCGGCGGGATCGGGGGGCGCGGGCCAGGCGAAACCAAGTTAGAGATCAATCGACGACGTGCACGCGATCGAATTGCACAGCTTGAACGCGAATTATTGGCTGTGCGAAAGCACCGCAAGCAACAAAGAGCTCAGCGGCAGAAAAGGGGGCTGGCGGTCATATCAATCATCGGCTACACCAATGCGGGCAAGTCCACCCTGTTAAATACATTGACGAAAAGCAATGTTTTGGCGGAAAGCCGCCTATTCGCCACTTTGGACCCTTCAAGCCGGCGGCTGAAATTTCCGAAGGATACCGAGGTTATTATTACCGACACGGTTGGATTTATCAAGGACCTGCCAGAGGATCTTTTGGTCGCTTTTCGGGCAACGCTTGAGGAACTTGAAAATGCAGATCTGCTGCTGCACATCATCGACATTAGCAATCCGCAATACCTGACGCAAATCGATTCGGTAGAACGAATTGTTGCCGATCTGAATTTAGAGCATACCGCTTCCATTCGGGTGCTCAACAAGATAGACCGCGTCAGCGCGGACAAAATTCAAAAAGTAAATCGTCAACTCGGCGGAATGGCAATCTCAGCTAAACAAAAATCGACCCTCCTGCCTTTAATCGACCGTATGGAAACGCTATTGGCGGATATTCGCCCGAACTAGTGTGATGCCATCAAACAGAGGACAGAGGACAGAAAACAGAGGACAGATTGGTCGCTTCATCTTGCAGTTTTTCATCTGTCTTCTGTCATCTGACCTCTGTCCTCTGCAAACTGACACCTATATAGTTTACAGAGGTTCACCGTATGGATATTGAAGAAGCAAAACAAGTTGGAATCGAAGCCATCTACCGTGCAGCCCGGGTGCTGCGAAATCATTTTGGCCGCATTTCTCAGATCAATCAAAAAGGCGCCTTTGACCTTGTGACCGAAGCAGATACTGAATCCGAAAAACAAATTATGGAGACCATTCGCAAAGCGTTTCCCGATCATGCCATTTTGGCTGAAGAGAGCGGCGCCAACAAAGGAACCGCAGAATATCAATGGCTGATTGATCCGCTTGATGGCACGACGAATTATGTCCATCAGCTGCCGTTTTTTACGATTTCGATTGCATTGGCCGTACGCGACAATATTGAGCTCGGATTGATACTCAATCCCATGGATGGAGAGCTTTACTCGGCAATTGCCGGCAATGGCGCAGAATTAAACGCCAAGCCCATCAAGGTCTCATCAATTGCATCTGTTTCCAACAGCCTGCTGGTAACCGGTTTCCCCTATGACTTTAACGAAATTGCCGATCCGGCCATGAAACGCTTTCGCGTTTTCCAGCAAGCCTCGCAAGGCGTTCGGCGGCTCGGCTCGGCCGCCCTTGACCTTTGTTATGTCGCCTGCGGCAGATTCGACGGGTTCTGGGAACAGAACCTGAAACCCTGGGATAAAGCGGCCGGCGCCATCATTGCTGCAGAAGCCGGCGCGGTGATTACCAATTTTTCAAACCAACCTTTCTCGATCAATCAAACAGAAATCCTGGTCACCAACGGCAGGATTCATCAGGAAATGCTCTCGTTGCTGAATATAGAAGAATAAAAATAAGTGACTGAAGTGAACAAAAATGGGAAGTGACTAAAGTTAAGGAATTCTGTCCTTTTTAGATCATTGCTCACGCAAAGCCGCTAAGCCGCAAAGAATTATAATCTAAACAATATAAAAGCCCTTGGCGTCTTTGCGTCTTTGCGTGAGGCTAAAAGCTGACGTTCACTTTAAACGCTTTAGCTCATTTTAGACATTTTAGGGATGGGATTCAAAACCTGCGGGACTCGATCTTCTGATGAAAAAATTCGACCTGCTTCTGTATCGAACTGCTTTCTTTTAGTCCCCGTTCAATGCTATGAATGGAATGAAGGGCGGTGGCATGGTATCGGTTAAAGGCCTTGCCGATACTCTGAAGCGGCGCATCTGTATAGCGGCGAGACAAATAAATCGCCATTTGCCTCGGTCGCACAAGGCGTTGTTTGCGTGAACGCGAAACGATATCTTTAAGTGAACAATTATAATATTTGCAAACCAGCTTTTTGATCACCTCTATGGTGATTTTTTTACGCTGCCGTACGATGTTTTTAACGACGCTTTCTGTCAGATTCAAATCAATCGGAGTGCCCAATAGAGACGATTTGGCAGCAACACCATTGAGACCGCTTGATAGCTGCCGGATGTCCTCCGTCAGCTCATTCGCCAGGTAATTGATGACGTCATCGGGCATCTGGTAGCCATTACTCAGTGCTTTTTTTCTCAATATGCGGACCCGGGTCCTGAAATCGGGCGGATCGATGCTGGAAATCAGGCTACCGGATAATCGGGATCTTAATTCATCACTTAACTTGGGAATATCACCGGGCAGATAACAACTGGAAAAAATAATTCGTTTGCCGGCTTCAAATAACGAATCCAATGTTAACGCCAGCTCCACCTGGGTTCTTGCCTTGCCGCTGAGGTAATGAACATCTTCAAGGAGCAGGACATCACAGTTATTACGGTATTTTCCTTTAAATTTACTGATCGAATCCTGGCGGAATGCCTGTACCATTTCATTGCTAAAGTCTTCCGCGGTGATATAATAGACCCGCTCGCCGGGATATTCGGATAAAACATGATGCCCGATCGCCTGGGAAAGGTGGCTTTTACCCATACCGGTTTTGGAGAGCAGGAATAAAGCGTTTTGCTGGTTCTCTTTGCGTGAAGCCAGCGAAAGAGAGGCCGAATAGGCAAAATCATTGCTGGCGCCTACCACGAATTGATCAAAGGTGAAATCCCTTCTTAAAAATCGTCCGCTGTGCGGGCGGATTGAATCATTTAGCAGCGGCAATTGATGATCGGGCATCAGCGCTTTCTGACGATCCGATTTTCCTTTAGCGCCAACCGCAAACGTCAGGTTGCATAAATTACCGGTTGCGGTGCTCAGTTCTGCGGAAATCAGATTTCCATAAAGATCGCTTATCCGCTTTTTGGAAAAGAAATTCGGGCAGGACAGGATCCACTCATCATTTTCGCCCTTCTTCAAATCCAACGGCTCAATCCACATTTCAAAACTGTGTGTGGGGATCCGATTCTTAATGGCAGATTTAACTTTTTTCCAGACGGCTTCCATCGGCTTTGGCATAACTCTTTAAAACACAAATTCAGTGTTGACGGTATGTTAGATGATATTTTATGAAAAAAAGTACGAAGCTAAACGGTTTGGAAGGTTTAATAATGATTATCTTATAATTTGAAAAACAGAAACTTGTTTAAGGCATGAGATAGATTCAGTCAAACCGGATAAAGGCTGTTCTGGAACCCATTGTCGAACGGTTTTGAACAATCTATATCTAATTGTTTTCATTGAATTAAATATACAGCTGGCGACAAGTATCTTTAAATACGACCTTTTCCAAATGAAAGGTATTTTTAAGTATTTTAAGCATATCCACACTCCGCAAGAAGTTATTGACAACAGAGTAATCTTCTAAAATCAAGTATTATCTAACATTATCTTTGATTTTTAAAAAAACAAAAACGACTTTTAGCATAAACTACGTAAACGACTGAATATCAAGAGCTCGCGGGGACTAAAGAAATTTGTTTGAATTTTTTTTTTTTGACCGCTAAACTCAGGATGAAAAATTCATGGTCCTAGGCAGACAAAAAAAGCATCTTTCAAAGCGACAGGATCTTTGATCCGGAAAACAAAAATCCATGATAGCTGAAAAAATTATTATCCGTGGCGCCAGACAGCATAATTTAAAAAACCTTGATGTTGAGTTGCCGCGTGACAAACTGGTGGTTATCACCGGTCTGTCCGGTTCCGGGAAATCAACGCTTGCTTTTGATACCCTTTATGCTGAAGGTCAGCGACGGTATGTTGAATCGCTTTCCACCTATGCGCGCCAATTTTTAGAACGCATGGAAAAGCCCGACGTTGATATGATCGAAGGCCTATCGCCGGCCATCGCCATTGAGCAAAACACCGCCGGACACAACCCACGCTCAACCGTCGGGACGGTAACCGAGGTATACGATTACCTTCGGCTGCTGTATGCGCGCAGCGGCACGCCGCATTGTTATCAATGCGGCCAAGAAATTCGTTCCCAAACTTTGGACCAGATCGTAGACCACGTCATGTCTTTGGAGGATAAAACACCGGTCATCATTTTATCTCCTCTGATTTCAGATCAAAAAGGAACTCATGAAAATCTGCTGAAACGACTTAAAAAGGACGGTTTCGCCCGGGTCCGGATTGATGGGAAGATGACCGATATCGAAGATGTCGGCAAGCTGGCCAAACATAAAAAGCATTCGGTGGACGTCGTTGTGGATCGTCTCGTCATCCAAGATAAGGTCAAAAATCGCCTGGCAGACTCACTGGAACTGGCAATGGCGCAATCCAATGGACTGGTTTGCATCGAGGTGCCGGGACACGGCACCACACTGTTTAATGAAAAGGCCGCTTGCAGCAAATGCGGAATCAGTTATCCCGAATTTAGCCCTGCAAGCTTTTCATTTAATTCCCCCCAGGGTGCCTGCCCCCATTGCGACGGACTGGGATCAACTACAGAATTCGATCCGGCGCTAATTGTTCCCAATGCGGAATTGACATTGCGCGAAGGTGCGGTTGCGCCCTGGGTCAATCGCAACAGCGTCCATTTTGCGGAGTTTCTAGATGCCCTCACACAACAATATGGCGTTGATATCTACACGCCCTACAAAGATTTACCAGAAGAATTCAAACAGGTTCTGCTTTACGGCTCGGGTGATAATCTGATTACGTTTTATTTTGAGCGTGATCATCGCCGCATCAGCTATCAAAAACCCTTTGAGGGTCTTATTCCCAACCTTGAACGCCGATACCGCGAAACAGACTCGAGATGGTCGCGAGAAGAAATCGGACGTTATATGAATTTCCAACCCTGCCCGGAATGCAGCGGAGAAAAATTAAATCGTGCGAGTCGATCCGTCAAAGTGGGCGGGCTGACCCTATCGCAGTTAACCGCTTTGTCCATATCTAAGCTCCGCCTCTTTTTTCTGGATTTAAGGCTGGAAGGCAAAAAAGAAATCATCGCCCGGCGCATTCTAAAAGAGATCGTCGAGCGGCTGGGTTTTCTGGAAAACGTCGGGCTTTCCTATCTGACCCTGGACCGCTCCGCGCATTCGCTTTCAGGCGGTGAAAGTCAGCGCATTCGACTCGCCACCCAGATCGGATCTAAATTAACCGGTGTGCTGTATGTGTTGGATGAACCCAGCATCGGGCTGCACCGTCGAGACAACCAACGTCTGCTGGAAACCCTGTTGCAAATGCGCAATCTCGGAAATACGGTGCTGGTGGTTGAACATGATGAAGAAACCATTCGGGCTGCCGATTATGTGATCGACATGGGTCCGGGAGCCGGGATCAATGGCGGTGAGATTATCTACGCCGGCCCGCCTTCTGAATTGAGCACCCATGAAACCTCGTTAACCGGTCAGTATTTATCCGGTCGCAAACAAATCGCAATCCCTGCATCCCGGCGCCTCAATAACGGCCCATATCTGATAATTGAGGGGGCAACAGCCAACAATTTGAAGAAGATCGATGTAAAATTCCCGCTGGGTTGCTTCATCTGTGTCACCGGCGTTTCCGGCTCGGGTAAATCAACCCTGGTATTGGAAACGCTGTATAAAGCGCTGATGCAGAAGCTTTTTCATGCCCGGGTACCCGCCGGAGCTCACCGGCAACTGCGGGGGGTCGAAAACATCGACAAGGTCATTCACATCGATCAGAGCCCGATCGGCCGGACACCCCGTTCAAATCCGGGTACGTATACGGGGGCTTTTACGCATATCCGCGAGCTGTATTCGCGTACGCCGGAAGCCCGCATGAGGGGATACAAGCCCGGTCGCTTCAGCTTCAATGTCAAAGGCGGCCGATGTGAAGCGTGCCAGGGTGATGGCATCATTAAAATAGAAATGCATTTTTTACCCGATGTGTATGTTACCTGTGATGTCTGCCAGGGCCGACGCTATAACCGGGAAACACTTGAGGCCCGCTACAAAGGGAAAACAATCGCAGAAGTGCTGGATATGACCGTCAACCAGGCGCTGGAATTTTTTGGAAAAATCGGCAAAATACAGACCATCCTGCACACGCTGGTCGAAGTCGGCCTGGGCTATATCCAAATCGGCCAGCCGGCCCCCACCCTATCGGGCGGTGAAGCCCAACGCGTCAAGCTCTCCAGAGAGCTCAGTAAAAGGGCCACTGGCCGTACCGTTTATATTCTGGACGAGCCCACCACCGGATTGCACGCCGATGATATCCAGAAACTGCTCGCAGTGCTCAACCAGCTGGTGGACCAGGGCAATACGGTTGTGGTTATCGAACATAACATGGATATTATTAAGACGGCAGATTACCTTATTGATCTAGGCCCGGAAGGCGGGGATGAGGGCGGGTACATTGTGGGATGCGGCACGCCTGAAGAAATCGTTGAAATCAAAAATTCCTGCACCGGCGAGTTTCTAAAGCTCTGTCTCCAGAAATAACTCATAGGCAGCTTCAATTTCACTGGTGAGTCCGGTATACCAGTCTCCAACATCTTCCATCATATTCATCATAAATTTAACAACATCCGAGTGCATTTTTGACAGATCCAACCGAAGTTCCGGATCCAGATCGTAGGCATTGACGATAAAATTGGCCAGATAAATGTTCTTTACGAAATTTGCACTATTGATTTCAGGCTGAAACTCATGATGCCACCGAATCGCATCCACAAGGCCCTGGGGCAATTGCCATTTTTCCGCCAGATGGGCACCGATTTTGGCATGATCAATCGACAGCATCTCTTGCTCTGACTCGTAAAAGGATATCTGTTCATTCTGCATTGTCGACCAGACGACATCAAAAAGTTCCGGGAAGTATTGTGCCATGATAACTTTACCGGTGTCGTGCAGCAGACCGCCGACAAAGCAGTTATCGGGAGATTCTTTTTTGGAAAGTTGGGCGATGTTTTTACTGGTGACCGCCACTGCCAGGGAGTGCTTCCAAAACAGGGAAATATCAAAATCCATCAGGATCACGCGCTTGGGAAAAGAATTAATGACCGAAAGCGAAACAATGGCATTGCGAACCGCATTGTAGCCCAGCAGCGCAACCGCATTGCGCAGGTCGCTAATTTTGGATTTAAACCCATAAAAAGCTGAATTGACCAGCTTTAATATCTTCAGTGTAATGGCCTGATCCTTTTCGATGGTATCACAGACAGTTTTAATGGAGGTGTCCGGATCCCGCAAAAGTTTATTTAATTCGAATACAATGGTGGGCAGGGTTGGAATATCTTTGATACTATCAAGCTTTTTTAATATTTCCTGTTCGTCCATCGGGCCTCTCCTATTATCAGATGCAGACAAACCATATCCATCGCCATTGACCGCTGGCCATTTTCAAATCATCGATATTACGCTGCGATTTAGCATACAATCATTTTATCATAATTGAAAGCCAAAGGTCAAATTTTAGCATAAATTCTGGCATCTTAAATGGGTCCATCGTCCGCAACGACCGGTATCTGCGGCAGCACGACTGAGTAATAAAAAAAAACGGGGTTGAACCGGAAACCCGGCTCTCCCCGTTTTTTACGATATCGATATACGTAGATGAAAAAAAACGATTCGCCTTAGTGAGCAAACAACGCGGCAATAGATGCGGCCTGCGGATGGGCAAAGATGAGGATCAATGCAACCACCAGCGCATAAATACAGAGTGATTCGATCAGCGCCAGGCCAATGATCATGGTAACGGTTACTTTACCCGAAGATTCCGGATTTCGAGCGATACCTTCAACTGCTGACCGTAATCCGATACCCTGGGCAATACCGCAACCAAATGCCGCAATGGCAATCCCGAAACCAGCTGCCGTGACACAGGCGATAAAAAACTCCAATGCTTTTGCTTCCATACTATCAACTACCTCCTTTTCTTAATATATTGTTGGGCTTCTTCTGTTATCCCATTAACAGCAAAATTTGAAATGAGCTAAAATGACTAAAATGAACTAAAATGAGCTAAAATTAAAAAATAGTTTGAAATCCTTAATTTTAGGCAATTTAGGCATTTTAAACTTTAGGCACTTTCTTCAATGTGCATGTTCCATCGCACCCGAAAAATAAATGATGGACAAAAGTAAAAAAACGAACGCTTGCAAGAGCGCGACAAAAATTCCCAACGCCATGATCGGCAGCGGTGCGAAGGCCGCACCGGCCAATAAAAATAGAATCCCCAGCACCAGTTCATGACCGGTTATGTTGCCAAACAGACGAATGGATAGGGACAGGATCCGCGCCAAGTGGCCAATGACTTCGATGATAAATATCAGTGGACTCAGCCACCAGACGGGTCCGAGAAAGTGCTTGATGTACTTGGCGCCATGAAATTTAACGCCGATCACATGCGTAAACACGACCACTGTTAGCGCACAGGAAAGGGTCGTGTTGATGCTAGCGGTCGGTGGGAAAAAACCGGGAATTAAGCCCAGCAGATTGCAGGCGGCAATGTAGAGAAATACCGTGGCAATGAGCGGAAAAAAGGGACGGCCTTGTTCCCCGGTAATTTCGACCATAAATTCTTCCAGACCCGAAATCAGAATTTCAAAAACATTTTGCGCCTTTGACGGAATCATGTCTATTTTACGAACGCCCAAAAAGGCCAAAACAATCAGCAAAATCATGACAAACCAGGAGTAGATTACCCAGGGGTAAGCATGGGCGAAATGGCCAAAACCGATCAGCTCAAAAAATTTAACGATGAATAAATAGGGATGTTCCATCCTTAGACTGCCTCCTTGAAAATAAGTTTCTTAACTTCGCACAGGGTTGCCAGAATGATACTGAGAACGACGATGGAGAGTCCGATGACCAATCCAACGGGATGAACAACATGACCGGCAATGAGCAGAAAGATGATAAACCCGCTGACTAAAAAACGAAGATAATATTTTGCGAGAACCAGGTTATGAGATGCCAGATGGGGTGGGGTCAGGGCTTTTTTTAGCGTTTTAGCCAGCAGATGGAAATTGATGGTGACCAGCAGCCCACCGAACAATATGCCCAGAGCAACATGGGCTGAAAAGAGCGCAAATCCCAATATACTGGCCACACCAAACAGAATCCAGTTGGATCGGGTAACGAATTTAATGATTCGCTGCTGGATATCCACTAGGTCTTCCCCGTTTCATTTTTTCCCGCCGATCAGAACTTCCTTGTTTTACGAATCACGATGGCAATGTTGCGAAAGCCGGCAATAATCCCCAGCACCAGAAAAATAAGGGTGCACCACGGTGATGTTTCAAATCGGCGATCCAAATAAATCCCCACAGCCAGACCGATAAATATCGATAGGGCAACAGAAAACCCCAAACTACTGTAATACGCCAGTTCCCTCACTGAGCGTTTGGTTTCTTTTTTCATGGAATTCAGCTACCTTCCGCTCTTCCAGGAAGGTTCAAACCAAGCTCGGAAGATTGAGCACCTAACACAGGATAACGCTCAAGTCAACGCAATTTTTTTTCATCTCTGCTTTGAATTATGACTCCATATACTTCTTAAGGTATTCGTTTTTGCCTAAATTGTGGAATAATGGGGGACATCACCCGAATTGAGCGTTTCAAATTGTAAGCTCCCGGGTATCAAACACCGGTCCGTTTAAACAGACATGCAAATATTTATCGGAACTTTTTCGACCGGCCACCGCGCACCCCAGGCACGCACCCATGCCGCACGCCATCATGGCTTCAATGGAGACCTGACAGGCTACCCCGTATTTGTCTGCAATTCCGGCCACACAGCCCAGCATTTCCATGGGGCCGCAAGCAAAAATGATATCCGGCCGGTTTTCAGCCACTGCGGTTTCAAGCGGATCGGTCACCAGGCACTGGTCGCCTGAACTTCCATCATCGGTGGTCATATGAACCGTCACGCCCAGGGTTGAAAATTCATCAAGACACAAAAGATCCGCTTTTGACCGGCCTCCCAGAAAAACCTCAACACCTTCAAGGTCATACTTGTGTTCATTCAGGTAATCCAGCAAAAAAATCATGGGAGCGACTCCGATCCCGCCGGCAACAATTTTGATCCGCACAACATCAGCCGGAACAGCGAACCCACGGCCAAGCGGCCCGGTCAGACTCAAATAATCTCCTGGCTGTCTGAGCGACAGCGCATGAGTGCCTTTGCCGACCACTTTGTACAGCAGTTCCAGTCCGGTGGTGACACCCGCTGGTTTGATTAATCGATGGATCGAGAAAGGACGCGGCAGGAGCGGATCAACCTGTTCGGGGAAACGAACCATGACAAATTGCCCGGGACGGGCCTTCGCATACTGCCGATGGCAGCTTAACCGCATCCGATAGTACCCGGTGCCCGCCGGGATGTTTTCAAGGACCTGGACGGTTTCGTGTTTAATTTGTGCCACGCTTATTTTCTTTTAATTAAATTCTTCCTTTTGCGACAAAAGTTTTTTACCACGAAAACACGAAAACTAAAACGCGCAGCGCAGGCGCTTGCGCCGCGTGAGCACGAAAATTTTTCTTTTATTTCGTGTTTTGGTTCTTTCGTGATTTCGTGGCTAATTTTTCTTGTTCGGCTCGGGCATAGCCGGAGAATAAAGTTCACTCGGTTAAGCCGATTACCGAAGCAAATCGTCCCGTCTGCCCTTCCCCGCGATAAGAGAAAAAAACCGCCGTATT
>Ga0316575_10000077_pt1 | contig 24214 bp, 22 predicted proteins | sample J5NA_FD_203072 | JGI IMG/M metagenome (GOLD analysis project Ga0316575, IMG submission 203072) | Rhizosphere microbial communities from salt marsh grasses in Alabama, United States - J5-7_050615r2r3 | ecosystem: Host-associated > Plants > Roots > Rhizosphere | place: USA: Alabama | collected...
AATGTGCGCAGGATGGCAAGGCGTTCCATGAAGACAACTATAGACTTTTTTATCCCATGCGCAAGAAGCCGTTCCTGCGCAAGAAGCATGGATCTGCCTTGCATACCGCTATCCGTAGGCCGAAAGGCTTTCCACCAGCTATGGTTTTCTGCAATTCCGTCCCCGCGCATGCCTTTGTTAACCCCTATTCCTGGCCGCAACCTACCCATATCATTTTCCACTTGACGTGTGCAATCTTTACACTTAATATGTGTTCGTGTGCATTTTGCACACGCTGTTGAAGTTGGAAATGTACTGGATGAAGTGTCGACTGGGAGGTCATCACGTTTCTCTTCAACCTAACTTCAGGAGATCACGATCATGGAAAAAGCTCAAATTGAAAATGCAGCACAAGCCACAACGCAATTTTCAACACATAAAAAGCTGGAAGAAATACATACCCAGCAGGCGAAATTGCGGGAATTGCAATCCGAGCTGGATGTAATGGAATCAAAATTGGAAAAAGGTGAAAAACTGTCGGAAGACGACGTTAAATTTACCGCCGAACTCGGCTGGCTTAGCGCTGCAGCAGTGGCGATCGCCGCGGTTGCCACAAGCATCTAGCGGCCTGCCCGGATGACTTGCCTTCAACAATGCAGACTGGAAACGATCAACCCGGAACTGGGTGGGTAACCACCCTTTCCGTTTTCATTTCATTCTAAAGGCAAATAATCCAGTATGCCGAAGGACGATTTCCCGAAGGCTATTGCAAACTTCGATGAGGAGCCTGGTTCCGGCAAAGGGCAACGATGATTGAAAATTCACCACTTCAATCACGGCGTTCAATCTTTATGCTTTATGCCCCTCTTCCAAATTTTGCAACAAATTGCAGAGCATAATCGCCATTGATTTCAAATCACCAAGAGGTGCTTCATGGCCAAAAGATATCTCTTCATGATACTGCTCAGCCTCTTTTCAGGACTTTCCAATACTCAAGCTGCCGATATTTATCATCCATCAGTCACATTAAGTGGATTCAGTACCGTCGGACTTAGTCATTCGACTATGCATTACGGGGATTACACTCTGGACAGCACGATACCGAAAGGTCCAGGTTTGAGCGAAGATTGGTCTGCTTCAAATGACACCCGGATAGCAGGTCAGGTGGCGATCGAACTCAATCCAAAAATCTCGGCTGTTCTTCAGGTTATCTCGAAATACCATGTACCAAATACGTATCACCCCGAAGTCGAATGGGCAAATGTGAAATATGCATTCACGCCCGATGCCTTCATCAGGGTTGGGCGCATCGCTTTGCCGACCTTCCTCAATTCGGATAGCCGCAATGTCGGCTATTCCTATGTTTGGACCCATCCACCATTAGAACTTTACCGTCAGTTATACATCACCCAGAGCGATGGCGTTGACGCAACGTATCACGTCGATATTCTGGCGGCCATGAATTCAATCAGGGCCATCGTCTATGGCAAGAACACACTTGAACGCCAGAACAGTATTTCAACCTCAAAGGATATCTGGGGAATCTTCGATACGATTGAATATGGACCGATGACTGCCCATATTGGTTATCAGGAGCGCTTTTCCTTTTCTGAAAATATCCAGACAGGAATAAGTGGAGACTGGGTCAAATACAGTGATCTGACAGTTGGCATGGAATATGATCCGGGCGATTGGTTTGCTGTTACCGAATGGATACAACGCAAATCCATCTACAAGATATCCGCGATGTATGTGAGTGGCGGCTACCGCATTAACGAATTTACACCCTATCTTACTTACAGCCAGAGTAACCAGGGTTCATTTCTTCCCGGTTTTCCTCCACCATCGTCGAACATCATTCGACTCGCCAACAGATCGCAAAGCACGGCCAGCCTTGGAGTACGCTGGGACTTCTTGAAGAATACTGATTTCAAATTTCAGTATGATCAAATAAAGCTAAGTGACGCCTCAAATGGCTTTCTGGCAAACGTGCCGCCGAACATCACACTGTATGGAGCCAAGTTCCATGTCATTTCTGCGGTATTTGACCTGATATTCTAGGATCGACAAAAAATAATTGCCTTTGCTTACGCTTGTAGCAATGCATTTGCACTGCGGTCGTTAAAAAACCCGTTTATTGGACGCATGGCTGCAACCGGCGTCAAATACCGGTCAGGCCTTGACCCAGACCTGGCCCGCATCAATTTTGACCGGGTAGATTTGTATCGGCTGGTCAGCTGGTTCACAGGTCGGCTTGCCGGTGGCGAGATCGAAATAGCTGCCGTGCAGCGAGCATTTTATTTTCCCATCCCGGATGCAGCCGAGGTACAGCGAATAATCTTCGTGGCTGCACATTTCATCGACGCAGTGCAGCGTACCCGACGAGTTGCACAGCAGCAGGCGCTTGCCGCCGACCGCGATGCGTTTCATCTGCGCCGGTTTCAGTTCATCCGCCGCGGCAACTGAAACATACCCTTCCATCACGCAATCCTTTTTGCGGCGCGGCCCGAATCGAGCACCGCGCGGATCTGCGCGGCCGCATCGGACAGGCTGGCGGCTTTCCCGACATGCTGCAGCACGATCGCGCCGCCCAGCACCAGCGCATCGTAATAGGCACCCTTGTTCCCCTGCAGCGCTTTCATCCCGGCCTCGGCGGCGGCGCGCGCGGTAGCCTGAATGTCGATTGCTGCAACGATCTCGTCTTCGCCTTCTGCGGCAGCAACGGATCCCGGCAGCGGCACCGCACGCACATCCTGCTGGATGCCGAGCGTGGCCGGATCGACCGCAACTTCGCTTTCCGGACCCATGTCGTGATAGTAAAAATAGCGGCCTGCCTGGCGCAGCGAAGGCACCACCCCGCCTTCCACGCCGCGAATGATGCATGCGCTGTCGAAGCCGGCGGTGCGCGCCAGTTCCGCATAAATCGGCGGATAGGGCTTGTGCACGAAGCCGGTGATGAAGTGGGTCTTGTTGCGGCCGGCAATCGGCTTGGACAACACTTCAACCGTGGTGAGCACGGGGCGCTTGATGATCTGCGCACGCAATTCAACCATGTTGTGCATGCCCGGATTCGATTGCGCCTGATCGATGTATGCCCAGCCCAGCGCCGGATCGGACAACCGGGCGGCCGCCTGCGGCGGAGTCAGATCCACCGGCACACCGGCTGCCTGCAGGACATGGCGTGCGCACACACCGTATTTCGGCCCCACCCGGTCCAGCCCGTGGCTGACTACATTCAAGCCGAGCTCTGCAAGCAGCGGGCCGAGGAACGGCGCGGTCGGCAGACAGCGGTTGTAGCCGTCATACGGATCGCCGATATCGACAACCTCATCGACGTCGGCGACGACGCGTCTGGTGGTCTCCAGCACCGCATCGAGCACGCCTTTGTTTTCGTCCAGCGTTTCGCGTTTCATGCGCAGCGCGATAAAAAAGATCGCGGACTGCACCGGGTCGATCCGGTTTTCAAGAATGGCTTTGGTGCCGAGCCGGGCCTCTTCGCGGCTGATGTCCTTGGACAGTTCCGGACCGGTGGCGATGCGCTGAATGATGGAGCGCATCAGCAGTTTTGGATCGGTTGGTATTGGAGCGTTCATGGTTATATGCGCTGTAAATATTTCGAGAGTATCGATTCTACTGGTTTTGGCCGGGAAATTTTAGTCCGAAGCTGCGAATGCGTTGCGATTGACCCATGATGGCTAATCTTCGATGATGTCCCCACTCGCGAAAATGGAGCGCATCGGATGGCAAAGAAAATAGGAATCCTCACCTCAGGAGGCGACAGCCCCGGCCTGAACACTGCGATACGCGGCGTCGGAAAGTCGGCCCTCAACTATTACGGGATGCAGCTGATCGGCTTTCGCGACGGCTTCCGCGGCATGATGGAAAACCGCACGATGAAAATGAACGCGGCGAACCTGTCGGACATCCTGACCCGCGGCGGCACCATACTCGGCACCAGCCGCGACAAGCCGCACCGCATGCCGGTCGACGGGAAAATAGTCGACATGACCGACGTTATCGTCGGAAACTACCATGACAACGGTCTCGATGCGCTGGTCTGCCTGGGCGGCGGCGGCACCCAGAAGAATGCGCTGCGCCTGAAGGCCAAGGGTCTCAACATCCTCACCCTGCCCAAAACCATAGACAACGACGTCGCCCAGACCGACATCACGTTCGGGTTCGACACCGCGCTGGGCATCGCGACCGACGCGATCGACCGTCTGCACAGCACGGCGCACAGCCATCACCGCATCATCGTGGTGGAAATCATGGGTCACCGCGCCGGCTGGCTGGCGCTGGGAGCCGGCATCGCCGGCGGGGCGGACGTGATCCTGATTCCGGAAATCCCGTACGCGGTTGAAAGCGTCGCCGAGGCAATCCGCGAACGCAGCCGGCTCGGCAAGAGCTTCAGCATCGTCGCGATGGCCGAAGGCGTGGTTTCAAAACAGGAGCACGAAGCGCTGCTGGCGAAACAGAATGACAAGGCCGGCAAAGCCAAGGAAAAAAAGAAAACCGACGCTGAAAATGACACACAATCCCAATACGCCGAAAAAACCGTGCGCCTCGCAAAACAGCTCGAACTGCTGACCGGACTGGAAGCGCGCGTCACGATACTCGGCCACCTGCAGCGCGGCGGCATTCCATCTGCCGCGGATCGCCTGCTCGCGACCCGTCTGGGAACCGCATGCACCGAACTGATCTCGCGCGGCGAATACGGCGTGATGGTCGCGGCCCGCGGCGAAGGGACCAGGCCTGTCAAACTGGAAGACGTCGCCGGCAAGGTCAAGACCGTGCCGCTCGACCACCCCTGGATACAGAGCGCGCGCCTTATCGGCACCAACATGGGCGACTAGAACCGCTCGAAATAGCGGCGGAAATTCCCACTATCCATCAAGGAAGCTTCCCGTCGACCGCCAGGATCAGCCGAGCCGGTTGTCCGCAGGATGATAGAGCGGGTCTTCCATCACGTTCACTTCGATCATGCCGCGCGCCTTGTCCAGCAGCTCCAGGCAGTCCGGACTCAGGTGACGAAGGTGCAGTTTCTTGCCCTGCTGCGTGTAGCGCTCCGCAAGCAGGTCGATTGCTTCCAGTGCGGAATGATCCTTGACGCGCGCGTTCCTGAAATCGATCACCACTTCCGCCGGATCGTCGCCAGGTGAAAACAATCCGAGAAAATTCTGCGTCGAAGCAAAAAACAGCGATCCGGACAAATCGTACACCTTCCAGCCATGCTCCTCGGTGGAGACGCTGACTTCGATGTTCTTGGCATGCTGCCAGGCGAACACCAGCGCCGAGATGATCACGCCGACGATCACCGCAATGGCGAGGTCGGTCAGCACGGTCACGATCGCGACTGTCAATCCCACCAGTATATCGGCCTTGGGAACCTTGCCGAACAGCCTGAAACTGCCCCACTCGAAGGTTTTTTCCGACACCACGAACATCACGCCGATCAGCGCAGCCAGCGGGATCATCTCGATCCATTTCGACGCGAACAGTATGAAGCTCAACAGGAACAGCGATGCGGCAATGCCGGAAATGTTCTTCACCGCGCCGTTGGTCACGTTGATCATGCTCTGTCCTATCATCGCACAGCCGCCCATACCGCCAAACATGCCGGTCGCCACATTCGCGATGCCCTGCCCGACGCAGGCGAGGTTCGGTTTGCCGCGCGTCTGCGTCATGTCGTCGATCAGGTTAAGCGTGAGCAGCGATTCGATCAGGCCGATGCCGGCCAGGATCAGGCTGTAGGGAAAAATGATGCGCAGCGTGTCCCAGTTCATCGGCACGCTGGGAACATGGAAGACGGGCAGCCCGCCGGCGATGGAAGCCAGGTCGCCCACCGTCTTGGTTGTGATGCCGCCGAATATGACCAGCATGGAAACCACCGCAATCGCGGCCAGCGTCGAAGGAATCATCGTGGTCAGCCTGGGCAGCAGATAGATGATCGCCATGGTCAGCGCGACCAGTCCGAGCATGGTGTACAGCGGCGCACCGTGCATCCAAACCATCGCGCCGCCCGCGCCGGCGACCTTGAAATGCACGAGCTGCGCGAGAAAGATCACGATGGCCAGTCCGTTGACGAATCCCAGCATTACCGGATGCGGCACCATGCGGATAAATTTTCCGAACTTCAGCAGGCCGAACATGATCTGCAACACGCCCATCAGCACCACCGTGGCGAACAGGTATTCCGCGCCGTGTTGCACCACCAGCGCCACCATCACCACCGCGAGCGAACCCGCCGCACCGGAGATCATGCCCGGGCGCCCGCCGAACAGCGAGGTGATCAGGCTGACCATGAAAGCGGCATACAGCCCGACCAGCGGCGACACATGCGCGACCAGCGCAAAGGCGATGGCTTCGGGAACCAGCGCCAGCGCAACCGTCAGGCCGCTCAGTATGTTGGTACGGGTTTCGGAAAGGTTTTGCGGGTTCATGAAATCTCACTCAAAAAAATATCAGGCCGGCCACTCTCGTGGTCAGGCATTGCCCGGACATCGAACGTCGGGCTTGGAACGAAACTGCCGGGAAGTGCGCAAGAAAATCTGATGGGACAGAATCCTGATTTGCGATTCTGTTCGGTTGTTCTACATCGCAGGCGCGCATTCTAACAGGCCGGCGCGATGATTGACGGAATTTGTCTTCCGCTTCGTGAGGGAGGTTCCGGTTCAGCCTGTCTGCTTGCGCATCACCTGCATATTGGAATCATCGAATCCGAGCTTGCGGTAAAAATTCTGCGCGGTCGCATTTCCCCTGTCCGCCAGCAGCGTGGCGCGCGTAATGCCTTGCGCTGTTGCCCAGGAAAGCACATGCGAGACCAGCCGCTTTCCGAGTCCGTTGCCGCGCTGTTCGCGGCGCACGATCACGTCCTCCAGCAACAGCACGCGTGCCCCTTCAGCGGTGCTGACGGTGATCAGCGCATTCGCCATGCCCAGCACGCGTTCACCGTCGCGCAACACGAACAACCGGCCCAGTGCCGGGTTGTCCAGGATCAGCCGCAAGCCGCGCAGCTGTTTTTCGCGCTCGGGTTTGAAATCGCTTTCCAGCGTGAACAGTTCTGCCAGCAGCTCGACGAGTTGCGGCAGGTCTTCCGTAGTCGCGAAGCCGATCTCAATGCTCATTACATCAGCGCCACAGTCTTCACCTGCGCATACACCGCCATGCCGGCGGCAAGAGCGAGATGGTCACGCGAACGGCGCGTGATGCGCGACAGCAGCATATCCTCGTCGCCGACCCTCATGCGCACGACTACCTTGTCCGGCCCCTCGTCGCGGATCTCGACGATGCGCGCATTCAGCACGTTGTTGATGCTGGTGCCCTGAGGTTGCTGCGTTGCGATGCTGACGTCGCGCGCCAGCAAGCGTGCCCGCACCCGGCTGCCGAACGGCTGATCCGTCCTGCCGACCCACAATTGCCCGCCGGGAAAATCCAGCCGCGTCAGGTGATATTTTTCGTCATGCTCCGAAACCGCCGCCTCGATCACCACGCCGGCGTCGTCCAGGTGCGCAGTTGGCAGGTCGAGCCGCGCAAGGGTTTCCTGCACCGCACCGCTCGCGATCACGCGGCCGTGCTCCAGCAGCACCAGATGGTCGGCCAGACGCGCCACCTCGTCCAGCGCATGGCTGACATACAGCACCGGGATGTTCAGCTCGCGGTGCAGTCGTTCAAGATACGGCAGGATGTCCTGCTTGCTGCGCGTGTCGAGCGCGGACAGCGGCTCGTCCATCAGCAGAATGCGCGGGCTGGTCAGCAGCGCGCGCCCGATCGCGATGCGCTGGCGTTCACCGCCGGACAGTTTCGCCGGGTCGCCGCGTGCAATCAGCCGCTCCAGGCCCAGCCATTCGGTGACCTGTTCCAGGCTCACTCTGCGTTCAGCCGGGGCGACGCGTTTCAATCCGTATTCCAGGTTCGCGCGTACCGACAGATGCGGAAACAGGCTGGTCTCCTGGAAAACGTAGCCCAGCGGTCGCCTGTGCACCGGCAAAAATTTCGCTCCATCCTGCCAGGTCTCGCCGTTCACGCGCAGCGAGCCCGTGGCGCGCTCCAGCCCGGCGATGCAGCGCAACAGCGTGGTCTTGCCCGAACCGGACGGGCCAAACAATGCAGTGACGCCAACAGTCGGCGCGCCAAAGTCGGCATCCAGCGCAAAGCTATCCAGCTGCAGTTTGAATTCTGCGCGGATGCCATGCTCATTGACCGTGCTCATCGCATCACCCTGGCCAGCCTGCCGCCGGCGAGATACAGGCCGAGCAGCACCAGGAACGAGAACAGCACCATGCTGCCCGCGAGCCAGTGCGCCGCGCCGTATTCCATCGCTTCGACATGGTTGTAGATCGCGACCGACAGCACCCGCGTCTCGCCCGGTATGTTGCCGCCCAGCATCAACACCACGCCGAATTCGCCGACGGTATGCGCGAACGCAAGGATGATCGCGGTAAGGAAGCCGGGGCGAGCCAGCGGCAGCGCGACGCTGACGAAGCGGTCCCACCCGCTTGCACGCAAGGTGGCCGCGACTTCCAGCGGGCGCCTGCCGATAGACTCGAATGCGTTGCGGATCGGCTGCACCGCGAACGGCAGCGAGAACAGCACAGATCCGACCACCAGCCCGGCGAACGTGAACGGCAAGGTGCCGAGGTGCATTGCCCTGGTCAGCTCTCCTACCGGCCCCTCCGGCCCCAGCAATATCAACAAATAGAAACCCAGCACCGTGGGCGGCAACACCAGCGGCAACGCAACCAGTGCGGCGACGATGCTGCGGTACCATTTGCGGTTGTGCGCAAGCCACCAGGCCAGCGGCGTCGCGATCAGCAACAGCAGCAGCGTGGCGACGCTCGCCAGCTTGAGCGTCAGCCACACCGCTTGCAGGTCGTCAGGGTTTAATGTGTGCATAGGGAGGTGCGTGGTGATGTGTTCAGGTCAGGGCAGCGCGTATCCGTAACTGCGGATCACTGCGGCCGCTTTATCGTTCTTCATGAAATCCAGGAATGCCTGCGCTGCCGGCTTGTCCTTCGCGACGGCCAGCAGCACCGCGCTTTGCCGGATCGGTCTGTACATGTCCGGTGGCACCAGCCACGACGAACCCGCGCTGACCTTGCCGTCGCGCATCACCTGAGACAGCGCGACGAAACCCAGCTCGGCATTCCCGGTCGCAACAAACTGGTAAGCCTGCGTGATGTTCTCGCCCATCACCAGCTTGTCCCGTATCGAATTCCACATCGCCAGTTTTTCCAGTGTCTGTTTCGCTGCCATACCGTAGGGCGCAAGTTTGGGATCGGCGATGGCCAGCTTTTCGTAATCGCCGTTGCGCAACACTCTGCCCTTGTCATCAACGAAGTTCGGCTGCGCGCTCCATAACACCAGCTTGCCCAGCGCGTAGACGAAGCGCGAGCCGTTTACCGTCAGCCCCGCCTGATCCAGGCGCTGCGGCGTGGCCGTATCGGCCGCGATGAACACATCGAACGGCGCACCGCCCCTGATCTGCGCATAGAACTTGCCGGTCGAACCGAAACTGAGCTTAATCGTGTCCCCGCTCTGCTGCTCGAACAGCGCCGCGATCTGCTTCATCGGCGCGGAGAAATTGGATGCGACCGCGGCGTTCACCCCTGCGGCAAATACCGGTGAGCTCATCAGAGCGCACAACGCCGCGATAGCTGCAACATGAACGTGCGATTTGGAAAATACCATCATCAACATCCTCATAAAATATGCGTCATGATAACAAGCAAGATGGAGGTCAGATTAAAATTGTTCTCAACCGCGAACAACCATGGAATGCAGGGAATCCGTCAAGAATTTTCTTGCCGATTTGCAATTTGAAGCATAACCATCCGGTTCAGTGTCAAAACTGCTCGAACTATATTGCTTCATCCAATCTCGTAAGTACAACAGCATACTCGAAGCAGGCAGCATTAAATTAACCAACAAATTATTGCTCCCAAGCAATCGAAATATTCAATCGCCATCCTGCGGCAAAGCTACATAAAAAATATTCCTCGCCAAGCTGTTCGTCCCCGTTTCAAATACTGTCAAGCTGCGCTCGCTGAACTTTTTCATCTCCGTTGCGTCAATCTGCGCGACCACTTTGCATAATCCACAATAATGTTTTCTGATTTACCGGCAGCAACGTTTTTGGAGACAGAATAGATATTATGTGCATTCGCCGCGAATTTCCTTGCCTGAACAGGCCTGCGGATAAGCGGGTACAGGCATCGCGCCGCACCGCGACGCAAGAATGAATCCGGACGCACAATCCGTCCGGCCGCCAGACAACAGCCCGCACCGCCGCCAAACATAATGATTTACCCGGGGTCGCTATCGCAGCATCAGGAATGATTTTGTTACAAAAATTTACAGGAGAATGAAAATGGACAGACTTGCGGTTGAACCGGTCAGCACGGAGAGCAACACCCTCATCACCTTCAACGAACTTCGCCGCTATCTGAACTCGCAGATCCTGGGCCAGGAAAGCCTGGTCGAAAGCCTGCTGGTCACGTTGCTGGCGGCCGGCCATTTGCTGATCGAGGGTCCGCCCGGCCTTGCCAAGACGCGCGCGATCAAGGCGCTGTCGCACGGCGTGCAATGCGATTTCCAGCGCATCCAGTTCACGCCGGACATGCTGCCGGCAGACCTGACCGGATCGGACATCTACCGTCCCGAAGACGGCAGCTTCCGTTTTCAGCGCGGACCTCTGTTCCACAACCTGATCCTCGCCGACGAGATCAACCGCGCACCGGCCAAGGTGCAGTCGGCGTTGCTGGAGGCAATGGCGGAACACCAGGTCAGCGTCGGCATGACCACCTATGCATTGCCGCGGCTGTTCCTGGTGATGGCGACGCAAAATCCGATCGAGCACGAAGGCACCTACCCGCTGCCGGAAGCGCAGCTGGACCGCTTCATGCTGCATTCGGTGGTCGACTATCCGGACCGCGCGAACACCCGGCTGATCATGGAACTGGCGCGGCGCGAGGCGCTGGACGGGCGCGAGTTGCCGCCGCCGGCGCGGCCGGTCGCGCAGGAAACCGTGTTCGCTGCACGCCGCGAAATTCTCGGCCTGAACCTCGCCGCATCGGTGGCCGACTACATCGCCGCCCTGGTCGATGCGACCCGCCGTCCCGACAGCTACAGCGGCAAGCTGGCCGAATGGCTGCGCTGGGGCGCCAGCCCGCGCGCGGCGATCGCGATCGAGCGCGGCGCACGCGCGCTCGCCTGGCTGGACGGGCGCGATTACGTGAGCCCCGAGGATGTTCAGGCGATTGCGCCGAACGCGCTCAGGCACCGTCTGCTGCTCGACTACACCGCACAGGCACGCGGCGTCACCGCGCAGGACTGCATCGCCGAATTGCTGCAGAAAGTACCGGCCCCATGATCGTTCCCGATCTCGAGGAACTGACCGCGCTGCGCGGCGCTGCACTGGGACTGAGCCTGCGCGCGCGCCGGCCAGCAATGGCGCAACTGCAGGGCGGGCACCGCAGCGCGCAGCGCGGGCGCGGTCTGGAATTCGAGGAGGTAAGGCTTTATACCGCCGGCGACGACGCGCGCAACATCGACTGGCGCGTCACCGCACGGCGCGGTCGCGCGCACACCAAGCTGTTCCGCGAAGAACGCGAGCGGCCGGTGTGGCTGGTGGCCGACATTCATCCCGGACTCTATTTCGGCAGCCGCCGCCAGTTCAAGTCTTCGGTGCTGCTGCGCGCCGCCGCGATGCTGGGCTGGGCCGCCGCGATGGGCGGTGACCGAGTCGGTGCGGTGATCTCGATTCCGGGAACCGAGCCGCTGATCTTCCCGCCGCGCGCCCGCGAGGCCGGCGTGCTGCCTATCCTGCAGGCGCTGGTGGAATCGCAACCGACCGGACCCGGCACGACCGCGCCGGGCGGATTGCAAGATGCGGTCGCAGCATTGCGCCCGCTGCTGCAGCCGGGCAGCCTGGTTCTGTTGCTCAGCGATTTTTCCGCTCTGGACGCCGGGACCGAGGACATCCTCGCGAGCGCCAGCCTGCATAACGATTGCCGACTGTTATGGATCACCGACCCGCTGGAGCGCAGCGGGCTGCCGGCCGGCAGCTTTCGCGTCGGCCTGCCCGACCGTATCTGGTGGATGGACGGCGACCAGAGCCGCAGCAGCTGGAAGCAGTCCTGGCACGAACGCGAACAGCACCTGGAAGACCTCGCGACGCGATTGAATCTGCCGCTGCACCAGCTGGACACGCAGGACCCGGTCACCGACAGAATGATCGCCCTGCTGCGGGAGCCTGCATGGGCGGCGTGACACCGGACTGGCTGGCGCAACTCGCGCCCGAACATGCGCCGCCTGCACCGGGATGGTGGCCGCCGGCGCCGGGCTGGTGGATATTGTTCGTGCTGGCAGCGCTGACCATCGCGTACCTGATATACCGGTTTCGCCACCCTAACCTGCGCATGCAGCGCGCGGCACTGGACCAGCTGAGGGTCCTGGAAACTTCGCCGATCGACGACGGGGTGCTGGCGCGCGAGCTCGAACATCTGCTGCGCCGCTACGCGGTCGCGCGCTTCGGACACGAGCCGGTCGCGGGACTGAGCGGCGAAAAATGGATCGCGTTCGTGATCGAACACGGCGGCAGCGCATGGACCGCTGAAGCAGGAACCAGCCTGCTGCGCGCGGCTTACGGCGGAAATGCCAGCATCGATCGCACCGTTATCCTGGCCGGCGCGCGCGCCTTTCTGAAGAGGAAATGATGCTGCACTTCGACTGGCCCTGGATGTTGCTGTTGCTGCCGCTGCCGTGGCTGGTTGTGCGCTTTTTGCCGAGGGCAAATGCGCAGAGCGGCGCGCTGTTCCTGCCGTTCGCCGCGTCGCTGTCGACGGCCTGGGTGCCGTCGTTGTCGCGGCATGCGCGCATGCGCAGCCTGCTGTTCATGATGGTCTGGCTGCTGCTGGTCGCAGCCGCAACCCGGCCGCAGTGGCTGGATGATCCGCTGCCGGTGCCGACCACCGGGCGGCGACTGATGCTTGCGGTCGACGTATCCGGCTCGATGGCGACACAGGACATGGCGGGCAACGAATCGCGCCTGAACGTGGTGCAGCAGGTCGCGGGCGATTTCATCAAACACCGCCAGGGCGACCAGGTCGGCTTGATCCTGTTCGGCACCCAGCCCTATCTGCAGGCGCCGCTGACCACCGATCTAGATACCGTCGGCCAGTTCCTGCGCGAGTCCATGGTCGGCGTGGCCGGCCCGCAGACCGCGATCGGCGATGCGATCGGCCTCGCGCTGAAGCGGCTGGAAAGCGAACGCAGCGCCGGCAGGAAGGGCGAGATGGTGCTGATCCTGCTCACCGACGGCGGCAACAATGCGGGCATGATGGATCCGATCGCAGCCGCGAAGATGGCCGCCAGCGCCGGCCTGCGCATCTACACGATCGGCGTGGGGGCTGCCGCTCAGCAGGGTTTTTTCGGGACCAGCGGCAATACCGACCTGGACGAGGACACGCTGAAGTCGATCGCGCGCATCACCGGCGGCGAGTATTTCAGGGCGACCGATGCGGCCGCGCTGCAGAAAGTGTACGAGCGCATCGACAAGCTAGAGCCCAGTGCAGCGCGCGAACAATGGTATCGACCGCACCGTGAATGGTTCCAGTGGCCGCTGGGTCTGGCGCTGCTGTTCAGCATACCGGCGGCATTCATGCGGGGAAGGAAATAATCTTGGCAGATTTCATCAACACTTTTCATTTCATGCGGCCGCTCTGGCTGCTGGCATTGCCCGTGCTATGGGGGCTGGTCTACTGGCTCGCGCGGCGGCGCAGGGAAGACAGCGCATGGTCGGGATTCATCGATCCCGAACTGCTCGCCACGCTGCGCCTCGACGAAGACCGGATCATCGGCATCAGGCCCTGGCCGCTGCTCGCGCTGGTGTGGAGCATTGCGGCGATCGCGCTGGCCGGGCCGAGCTGGGAGCGCGACCAGGCCCCGGCGTTCCGCGCTTCGGCTGCCTGGGTATTCGTGCTCGATCTCTCGCCATCGATGACGCTGACCGATGTCGCGCCCGACCGGGTAACGCGCGCACGATACGCGCTGGACGATCTGCTGAATGCGGCGCATGACGCGCGGGTTGGCCTGGTGGTGTTCAGCGACGAGCCCTACACCGTGACGCCGCTGACCCAGGACATCGCAACGGTCAAGGCACTGTTGCCGCCGCTGAAGCCGGACATCATGCCCAGCCCCGGCGATAATCTCGCGCCGGCACTCAAGCAGGCCGCCAAACTGCTCCAGCGGGGCGGCGCCAAAGACCAGCAGATCGTCGTGCTGACCGACGGCTTCGACGATCCCGCGGCCGCGTTGTCCGCCGCGGCAGGCATCAGGGCGAAACACATCTCGCTGAGCATCGTCGGCGTCGGCACAACCGGCGGCGCGCCGCAGCCCAGCGCGGGCGGCGGCTTCGTGCAGGACAAACGGGGCCGCGCAATACTGGCCCGGCTGGACAGGTCGCGCCTGCAACAGCTGGCCGAAACCGGCGGCGGGCGTTATGTCGATATCGCACAACTGCCCGCATTGCTGGCCAGCATGGAAAGCACTTCCGATACGCCGAACGGCGCGCAGGCGGTGCAAGGCGTGCAGGTCGCGCAATGGCGCGACGCCGGTATCTGGCTGCTGCCCGTGCTGTTGATACTGGGTGCATTCCTGGCCAGGAGGGACTGGCTGTGATGCGCTACGCCGCAATGCTGGCACTGCTCGCGATCGCGCTGCCGGCGGAAGCCAGTTCGAACTGGGAACGCCTCTGGTTGAACGCGGACCAGCGAGGCGAAAAACTGCTGCAGCATGGCGATGCAGGCGCTGCCGCGAGGGTATACAGGGACCCGCGGCGCCGAGCCTATGCCGAAATCAAAGCCGGCGATTACCAGCTGGCGGCCAGCGAGCTGGGCAAGCTGCACGACAGCGATTCCGACTACAACCGGGGCAACGCGCTCGCGAAGATTGGCGACCTGAAAGGCGCGCTCGATGCGTACGATGCCGCGCTCAAGCGCGATCCGAAAAATCATGACGCGCAACATAACCGCGACCTGGTCGAGAAGGCACTGCAGCAGCAACAACAGAACAAGCAGCAGAATGGAAAACAACAGGACAACAAGTCCGGCGGCAAGCAGGGATCCAATTCGGGCGGGCAAGACAGCCAGTCCGGCAAGAATACAAACGGCGCGAATGGCAAAAGCGGACAGCAGTCAGCCGGAAAAAATTCTGCATCGTCCGGAAAATCCGGCGGCAAGCCTTCGGGCGGAAATTCTCCCAGACAACAAAATGCCCAGTCGGGCGCGAATGAAAAACCGGGTGCAAATGAAAAACCGGGTGCCAACGGAAATCAGGCACAGCAGAATCCGCAAAACAATCCGGGGCAACAGGGCAGCGATGCAAACGCCGCTGCGCAGTCCGGACAGGGCCGCAACGGCGAGACTGAAGCCGGCCGGCAGCAGGCCGCAAAACCCGGCAACTCATCCGCGAACGGCCAGTCCGCTGACGAAGCGGCACAGGCCAGGAAGGATGCGGAAGCCGGCCTCGCGGCAGACAAATCCGGCATGACCGGAAACCGGATCGCCAACGCGACTCCCGCGAACCAGACGACGCCGTTGAGCGAACAGCAGTTGTCTAAGGAACAATGGCTGCGCAACATACCGGACGACCCCGGCGGGCTGCTCAGGCGCAAATTCATGATCGAGTACATGTTGAGACAACAGAAGGCACAGCAATGAACAACATCAATCGCATCTTCCTTGCACTGGTCTTTACAACCTTCGCGCTGCCCGCGCTGGCATCCGTCACCGCCTCGCTGGACCAGGATCATGTCGCATCAGGGCAGACCGTGCAGCTGCAGCTTCAGCATGACGGCACCACCGACAGCCAGCCCGATCTCGGTCCGCTGCGCAACGATTTCGACGTGCTCGGCAGCAGCAGCGGCTCGAACGTGCAGATCATCAACGGTCACATGTCCTCGCAGACCCAGGTCACCGTGCTGCTGTCGCCCAAGCACGACGGCAAGATCCTGATACCGCCTCTGCAATGGGACGGCCAGCAGACCGCGGCACTGGAGCTCACGGTGGGCGGCCCATCAACCGGCCAGAGCAGGCAAACATCCGGCGACGCTTCGTCGCATATATTCCTGACGACAACGCTGGACCAGAAGCAACCCTATGTGCAGGCCGCCGACGTGCTGACGGTGCGGCTCTATGCGGACCAGCCCATCTTCCGGGCCAGTCTGGACCTGCCCGCCAGCAGCGATGTGCTGGTCAAGCAGATCGGCAAGGACAAGCAATCCACCGAGTTGCGCAATGGCCACAGCTACCAGGTAGTCGAGCGCAAATACCTGCTGTTCCCGCAGCGCAGCGGCTCGCTCAGACTTGACGGGCCGGTGCTCGACGCTCAGGTGCAGGCCACCGGCAGCAATAACCCGTTCGGCAACGACCCGGCGTTCGGCAACATCTTCGGGCAAATGCCGCTGGCGGGAATGCTGAATGCGACACGCCCGATACGCCTGCATGGCAAGACCATCATGCTGAACGTGCTGAAGCGCCCCGCCGCTGCGACCGGCGCAAACTGGCTGCCTGCACAGAATGTCACGCTGCAGGAAACCTGGCGCCCGGATTCGGGTGCGATCCACGTCGGCGATCCGGTCACGCGCCATCTGCAACTGACCGCGCTCGGACTCACCGGCGCGCAATTGCCCGACCTTGGCTCGCTGATGCAGGTGCCGGACGGCATCAAGACCTATCCCGACCAGTCCACTGCCAAAGATGCGATACAGGGCGATACCGTGCTCGGCACTCGCGACCAGGATATCGCGCTGATCGCGTCCCGGCCGGGCCGCTTCGAACTGCCCGAAGTGAAACTGAACTGGTGGGACACGGTGCACAACGTCCAGCATGTTGTCACGCTGCCCGCACGAGTTCTCGACATCCTCCCCGCTGCCGGCGGCAGCACAGCGCCCCCGCCTCCGCAAACTGCTGCAGCACCGGCCCCGCCCAGCCAGGGCGCAACGACCGGTACGCCGATACAGGTTCATTTTGGACAGGGCGCAGAATCACGTCCGTGGATCTGGCTCAGCGCGGCGCTGGCGCTGCTCTGGGTCGGCACGCTATTCGGATGGTGGTACACACGACGGCGTGCGCAGCCGGCGCAGCCTGAAAAGACCGGCGAACCGGCACCTGCAGCCGCGCCCGGCCGGGCCAGCGCATTCAAGGCATTCAAGCACGCCTGTCTGAACAACGACCCACATGCCGCGCGCAAGAATCTGCTGGCCTGGGCTGTTGCGGCGTGGCCGGACAACCCGCCGGCCGGATTGAACGAGTTGTCGCGCCGGGTCGGCGGCCCGGCATTGATGGAGGCGCTGAGGCAGCTAGACCGCGCCTGTTATATGGATGAAAGCTGGCACGGATCATACCTTGCCAAATTGCTGTCTTCACCCCCCGAACAGTCAGGTCCGCCGGAAAGCAGGGAGCCGTTGCCTGAGCTGTATTCATAGCAGCCGATCGGGATCGCGCAGATAAATCCGCAGCGATCGCGTGCAAGCGGCGTTAAGATATCTGTACGCGTTGTGCGACAGGATCGCAAGAGAACCATAACCCAACATCTCCAGCGGGGGTCGGCATGTTCAATCAAATCAGATCGACGCTTTTACTGAAAGCCTGTGCATCTGCCGTGCTGCTGTCGCTCGTCGCGGTCCATGCGGCGCATGCCGACACCATCGTGTACAAATATACCGGCCCGAACGGCGTGACGGTGTATTCCCAGGTGCTGCCGGAAAATCACCCGCCCGGCGAGGTGACCACGATCACCATCAAATCATTGCCGGTCGAACAGCAACGCGCCGCGCTCAGGATGCTGGATGCGATGCAGCGCGAAACCGATACCCGCATCGAAAAGCAACGATCGAAACTTGACGAGGCGGACCGGAACATCAATGACGCGATCAGCAAGCTGCAACATGCGGAAGCGGGGCTGCAAAGCGGGTCGGTGCCCACCGGTGCAGACCGGATCGGCAAGGTCGGCGGCGGAACCCGGTTGCGTGAATCCTACTTCCAGCGCGTGGAAAAACTGCAGCGCGCGGTGGACAAGGCCAAACTCGAACTGGAACAGGCATACCGCCAGCGCAACAATCTGCGTTAACTGCGATACCGTTTCGGTAAAGTACAATCAGTACCGGCAATGTGGACCATTTGCCTGTGCAACCTCGTAAGGAAATATGATGTCGATCTCTTTGGCGGACACTTATCCCAGGCTCGTGGGCGATATAGGCGGAACCAACGCCCGTTTCGCGATGCAGTTGTCCGGCGAAACACCGATCTCCGAACCGGTTGCGCTGCATTGCCGTGATTTCTCCGGTCCGGCCGAGGCGATCCTGCATTATCTCGAGCTGACCGGACTGCCCAAACCACGCTGGGCCGGATTGGCGATCGCGACTGCGATTTCGGGCGACATGCTGGCGATGACCAACAGCGGCTGGAAATTTTCCATCAGCGAAACACGCAACAGGATTGCGCTGACCCACCTGCGCATGCTCAACGATTTCACCGCGCTGGCGCTCGCGCTGCCGCAATTCGGACCCAATGATCTGGCCCAGATCGGAAAGGGAAAAGCACTGGCCGGGAAATCGATCGGCCTGATCGGTCCCGGAACCGGACTGGGCGTTTCCGGACTGATCCCGTCCGAGCACGGCTACAGCCCGATCGAGGGCGAAGGCGGTCATGCGACCCTGCCTGCGTTCAATGCCCGCGAGGCGGAACTGATCGCGCGTGCAAGAAAAAAATTCCCGCATGTGTCTGCAGAGCGGCTGATCTCAGGCCCCGGACTTGAACTGCTCTACGAAGTGATTGCAGAATCCAACGGGGCAGCGAACGAAAAACTTCCAGCCGACGAAATCAGCCGGCGCGGCGTAGCGGGCAGTTGCCCGGTCTGCAGGGAAACGATGGACACCTTCTGCGCGATGCTGGGAACCGTCGCGGCCGATGTCGCATTGGTGCTCGGCGCGCGCGGCGGCGTCTACATCGGAGGCGGCATCATTCCGAGACTCGGTGATTATTTCGCCGCATCGCCTTTTCGCAAGCGTTTTGAGGAAAAGGGAAGGTTCAGCTCCTATCTTGCGCAGATTCCAACCTGGGTGATCCTCGCGCCCTGGCCGGGCCTGATCGGAGCAGCCAACGCGCTGAACGAAGATGCCCAGAACATGATTTCCTGATCGGCAGTTATCGGCCAATAACGGAAAGCCGCAACCGGCCGATTTTCGGCGGGTAAATCGGCACATGGAGTCCGATTTTGTTCCAAAACTGCTCTTCGAAAATTTACCTTGCTGCCGAGTAGCCTCGCATCAAATGGCTAAAAAGTGTACGATGGCATGACTGCTATATCGGTACACGGCAACAGACTCATGAATGTAATACTGCAATACATGAAAATGAATGGTGAGAAGTTTGATCAGGAGATTGCAATTGCTACTGGAATCCCGCTTGCTTCAGTGCGTTTGCAATTGGCTGAGCTTACAGCTACGAATGAAATTGTGGCATGCCAATCCATCAGGTTTAACAAGGGCAAGAAATCCGAGGGGACAATTTACAGGATAGCCGGCTATTCGCCACCAGCATCACCAGGCAGAAAACCGAATAAACCGAAACAAGCCTAGTTCTGCTCGCTGCTTGGCCGGCAGATGAAGCGAATCCCGGAAATTCCCGCTAGACCTGCGTCCCCAGCTTCTTGGCCAGAGCCACCAATTCCGGCCCGTTGTCGAGCCCGTCGATGAATCGCCCGGGTATGCCTTCCAGCCCGACCTGCGCACCCACAAGCGCTCCCGTCAGCGTGGCACGCGAAATATTCTGCCCGCCACCGTTCAGTGCATGCAGGACGGCCGATTCAAAATCATCCGCAAAGCGGGACGCAAGGTAATAGGCTGCAGGAAGCTGGTGGTAAATCGCGCATGGCATACCGTAAACGATCGAGACCTTCCATGCCGGTTCAATCCTGATATCCGGGTCGATGGCAGCCAGGGCGGCATAATGCGGGGTCAGAAGCGCATCAGGGGAAGAGAATCGTCCGGCGCGCGGCGGATCGGGATCGCCCGGGCGTGGTGCCGAAAATTGTGTTCCAGTGACTGCATGAAACGGCAGTTCGTTGCTGTGGACCAGGCTCATGAGCTTTTCAGAAATCGCGGGCGTCAATTTCTCTCCCGCCACCAGCTGCGACAGAACCAGATTGTAGGCCGTACTCATCGCGATGATCGCTTCATCGGCTTGCGTCAGGCGGCAATTGGATGAAATGGCCTCGGCCGCCTTTTTGGGACTTTTCGCGTAACGCGCCGCCAGCACGATTGCGCGCTCCGCCGACTCGGACGTATCTGCATGTCCTCCCGTTTCGCTCCATGATTTTTTCTGTTCCACGCGCCGGCGGTAGGCTTCGCGGATCGACTGGTCGGTGTAGCCACCCGGTCCGTACACGGGTTCGCCATTCAGAAAGGGAAACAGCTCTTCGTCCAGTCGACGCGTGAAATCGTCTTCACGGTATTCGCCCAGCTCGGTTACCGAGCGCAGCAGCATGACAAGAATCAGGCCGGTCTGCGAGCGTTCTCCCGCCTTCATCCCGCCGTGGTATCGATCCGGTTTCGGTGTCGTATAGCCGGTGATCCATTCACCATAATCACGGCGCATCTCTGAAATATCGTAATACCAATGGCATCCCAGACCAAGTGCATCACCGATCAGGGCTCCCATAATCGCTCCCGCTGCTCGATCCATATCAATCTCCCGACTATGATTCAATATTCCAGATCAGCTGTGATTCGCAATCATCCTGATCATGCTTTCAGAAACTGGCGCAGGCATAAAAACCGGCCGTGCTCTGCAACATGGACAGGCAAGTTGGTATTGAAAACAGCCAGCCGCGTTTCTCAAGTATAGATCACGGGTTTAAATCTTCGGTTCCCTGACCGAGAATATCGCTTTCGCACGGGCTTCCACTTAACCGGATATAAAGGGCAACCAATTAAGATTCCCAGAAAATGATTTCCTGAACGGTGATTCAATCCGGGCATCTTTGCGCTTGCATTCATATCGTTACATCATCGATACAATTTTCCCGTTGACTGATCTTCCAGGATGTCGATAGGATTTCAATCAGAAGCACGGTTGCCGATCCACAAATCGAACATTGCTCAGGAGGAATCTATCGTGAACTTCAGGAACAGATATCTCATTGCCGCCCAGACGCTGGGCGCTGCTTTAATCGTCGCGATCCTGGTCGCGGCTTGCGGAGGCGGCAGCTCACCTTCAGGATTTACCCAATCCTATATTTCTTCAGCCGGCGCCGGCGATGTATTGCAGTTCAGCATCGATACCGCAAACATGACCTATTCCTTCAAGGTCGAAGAAACCAGCTACGCGGCTTCTTACGTCGCGGCGGGCTTCACGGCATCCGAATCCAGTACCGGCACGCTGACCCTCAGGTATGCGATCGGCAGCTATAAACTATCCGCGTCGGCAGACGGATTCATACTGGGCGGCGAAGTGTACCCGCTGCAAAACGGCTTGTTCGTCGGCCACGTGCTAATTTCGCCGATCGGCGGCGCTACCGTAAATATACCGGTGTTCGGCGTGCCGAATCCGATCACCAACGTCGCCGCACTTGCCGCAACCTACAATTACCAGGGTTTTGCCTGTGACAGCAGGTCAGGCGGCGTGGTCGACGGATCCATCGTATGCGCATCGCGTACCGGCACAATCAAGGTTGATTCCACCGGAAATTTCAGTACCTGCAGGGATGGCAACCTTGGCGCAACATCAGCACCAAGCTGCACCAAGATCGGCGGCGGTACCGCATCTGCTACCTTAACCGGTACCCTTGCAGCTGTTACGGGCAAGCCCGGCGTTTTCGACTTCAAGACTACTGATGGTTATCACAGAGGGTGGTTCTTTGCATTCAGCACGGGCGGGCAGAATGTTGCGGTAATCGACCACGACGATAACAGCACACCTTCAATCTTCGGATTTGGTCATACCGTTGCCGTATCGCAAACCAGCGTGAAATCCGGGGATATCAACGGCAAATATTTCATCAAGAACAATATCGGTGAAAAGCATTTACTGACCATTATCGGAAACACTTTCAGCGACACTTTCATCCCGGGTTCGGCTGGTACATTGCAATTTGACAAGCCGTGGACCGGACTCGTCACGTATCAATATAATAATAATGTTGGTGCTGTTTCGGGAGTCGCCGATATCGCAACCGCGGGTTCTTTCACCTACAACAGCAACACCTACCCATTCCTGTTTGGCGTGGGACTGAAGTACTAGAGCGGTCGCTTGCCGTTGCGCTGCATCAAAAAAATACCCCGGTTGAACCGGGGTATTTTATTTGGCGGAGAGGGTGGGATTCGAACCCACGGTACGGGAAAACCGTACGCCTGATTTCGAGTCAGGTACATTCGACCACTCTGCCACCTCTCCGGAAGGCGCGCATTCTACCAGCAACCGTCGATTTGGTGCAGAATGATCGAATGCAGAACCCGACTCGATACGTGCAAACCATAATTGCCAGCCTGCTTCTGCTGCTGCCAGGCTGCGATCCGCAGATTCCGCCGTGGAATGCCGGCAAGCTGGTGGTGATCGTTCCTGAGGCCGATCTCTGGCCCGAGTCGGAGTTTCAGCGCGAAATGGCACGAATGTTCGCAGAACGATTGAATATGTCGCTGGAATTGATCCCGCTGGCGCAAACCGAAATACCCGACGCGCTGCGCAATCACTTCGCACACTTTGCCGCCGTCCCGTTTCGCAAGGAGAGCAACCCCGCCGGGCTGAAATTTGGCCCCGCCTACCAGAGTGTGCGCGAGGTGCTGGTCTGCAACAAGGACACGCCGCGCATCAAGACCCTTTCGGATCTGAAAGGCAAGGAGGTGATGGTTGCGGCCGGTTCCGCCCACGAGGCGGCGCTGCGCGAGGCACAGCGGATGGATCCCTCACTGCAATGGAATACCGAGCGAGACCTGACCACCCAGGACCTGCTGGCCGAGGTCGGCGACGGCAGTCTGGATTGTGCGGCGGCCAATGAATTGCAGTTTGCCGATGCGCGCAACTATCATCCCGATCTGGTCGATGAACTCGACATCGTTCCGCCGTCGGATCTGGCCTGGGCATTCCCGGGAAATGCCGATTCCGCGCTGCTCACCAAAGTGCAGGAATTTTTTACGGATATCCAGCAGGACGGCACCCTGCACCGCCTGCTGGATCGCTATTACGGCCACAGCAATCGCCTCAACAAACTGGATGCAGCCGCCTTCATCACGCGGACGAGGAGCGTGCTGCCGCACTATCGACACCTTTTCGATGAAGCCGCGACGCTGACCGGAATCGACTGGAGATTGCTCGCCGCACTTTCCTACCAGGAATCGCAGTGGGATCCACTCGCCACTTCGTATACCAATGTGCGCGGCATGATGATGCTGACTGGCGATACCGCAGACCAGATGAAGGTGAGCAATCGCCTGAACCCGAAAGAGAGCATCATTGCCGGCGCAAAATATCTGCAGTTGCTGAAAGAGCAGCTGCCCCGGCGCATCCGCGAGCCCGATCGCACCTGGCTGGCATTGGCTGCCTACAACCAGGGTTCCAGTCACCTCGAAGATGCGCGCATCCTGACCAGGCGCGCCGGAATGAACCCGGACAGCTGGGCGGACGTGAAGCGATGGATGCCGCTGCTGAGCCGGCCGAAGTATTACAAAAAAGTGAAGCACGGCTATGCGCGCGGCGGCGAGGCGGTGATACTGGTCGAAAGCATCCGCAGCTACTATGAGATGCTGAAACGGCTGGAACCCGAGAAGACAGAAACGGCGCCGGAAGTTACCTATCAACTGGTCGCACCGATGTCGATGCAACGGTTGCTGCCCTGAATCGGCCTTCCCTACATTCTCACGCCCCGAGGTGATTCAGGGCTCGCAAACGTTTCAGGGTGAAAGTTTTTCCATGCCGCCCATGTACGGGCGCAGCACTTCCGGAATCACCACACTGCCGTCGGCTTGCTGACAGTTCTCCAGCACCGCAACCAGCGTGCGGCCGACTGCAAGACCGGAACCATTCAGCGTATGCAGCAACTCGGGTTTGCCCTGTGCGTTGCGGAAGCGCGCCTGCATGCGCCGTGCCTGGAACGCCTCGAAATTACTGCACGAGGAAATCTCGCGGTAAGTGTTCTGCGCCGGCAGCCACACTTCGATGTCATAGGTCAGCGCGGCGGAAAA
>Ga0316575_10000079_pt1 | contig 24085 bp, 21 predicted proteins | sample J5NA_FD_203072 | JGI IMG/M metagenome (GOLD analysis project Ga0316575, IMG submission 203072) | Rhizosphere microbial communities from salt marsh grasses in Alabama, United States - J5-7_050615r2r3 | ecosystem: Host-associated > Plants > Roots > Rhizosphere | place: USA: Alabama | collected...
TCACCGTCGCGACCTCGTACTCGCCCTCGGCGAGCTCGAGCCCTCCGGCGGTCACCACCCCGGCGTCTTCCGACCAGTCCCCCGACTTCGCGGCCTGGATCGCCTTCTGGACGTCCTTGCCGAGTCGCGGCCCCGCGGCTCGCGCGTTCACGGTGAGCACACGCTCGACCGGGTGGCTCGCCTCGAATTGTTCGACGGATTCCCACGTCATGCTCTTCACGTTGAGTTCTGCCGCGACGAGCGGGGCGTAGTCGGCGAGCGCCCGGGGATTCGCGACGGCCGCGCTCAAGGACGCGAGCGGCTGCCGGACGCGGATCTGCCGGGCCTTGCGCAGCGCGTGCGCGGCGCTCACCACCTCGCGCACCTGGTCCATGACCCCGCCTAGGCCCTCGTCGCGCCAGGAGTCCGGCGCGACGGGCCAGTCGGCGAGGTGCACGGAGCGCCCGCCCGTGAGCCCGCGCCACACCTCCTCGGTCACCAGCGGCGCGAGCGGCGCCATGACCCGGCAGAGCGTCTCGAGCACGGTGAAGAGGGTGTCGAAGGCGTCGTGGTCCTCGTCCCAGAACCGGTCGCGCTGCGTGCGCACGTACCAGTTGGTCAAGAGGTCGAGATAGCGCTCGACCGCGAGGCACGCGTCGGGCACGTCGAACGCGTCCATGAGGCCGGTGACCTCGTCGACGAGCTCGGCCGTCTTGGCGAGCACGTACCGGTCCATCTCCGGCAGCGACGCGACCCGGGCGTCGTCGACGCGTTCGGCCTCGTAGCCCGCCCCGCCGTCGGCCGCACCCGCGTAGAGCGCGAAGAAGTAGTACGTCGACCACACGGGGAGCAGAACGCTGCGGACGCGCTCGCGGATGCCCTCCTCGGTGACGACGAGGTTGCCGCCGCGGAGGATCGGCGAGGACATGAGGAACCAGCGCATGGCGTCGGAGCCGTCGCGGTCGAAGACCTCGTTGACGTCCGGGTAGTTGCGGAGCGACTTGGACATCTTGCGGCCGTCGCTGCCGAGGACGATGCCGTGGCTCACGCAGGTGCGGAACGCCGGCTTGTCGAAGATCGCGGTCGCGAGCACGTGGAGCAGGTAGAACCAGCCGCGCGTCTGGCCGATGTACTCGACGATGAAGTCGCCCGGGTAGTGCGAGTCGAACCACTCGCGGTTCTCGAACGGGTAGTGGACCTGGGCGAACGGCATCGAGCCGGAGTCGAACCACACGTCGAGGACGTCGGGGATGCGGCGCATCGTGGACGTCCCGCTGGGGTCGTCCGGGTTGGGTCGGGTCAGCTCGTCGATGAACGGGCGGTGGAGGTCCGCCTCGCCGCGCTCGTTGACGGGCACGCGCCCGAAGTCGCGCTCGAGCTCCTCGAGGGAGCCGTAGACGTCGATGCGGGGGTGGGCGGGGTCGTCGGACACCCACACGGGGATGGGCGTGCCGAAGTAGCGGTTGCGGCTGATGGACCAGTCGCGCGCGCCGGCGAGCCACTTGCCGAACTGGCCTTCCTTGATGTGTTCCGGAACCCACGTGATCTCTTCGTTGAGCTCGACCATCCGGTCGCGGAAGTCCGTGACGCGCACGAACCACGAGCCGATCGCCCGGTAGATGAGCGGGTTGCGGCAGCGCCAGCAATGCGGGTAGCTGTGCTCGTACGTCTCGTGGCGGACGACGACGCCGGCCTCCTTGAGGTCGGAGATGATCGCCTTGTTCGCGTCGAAGACCTGCTGGCCGGCGTAGGGACCGACCTCGCCCGTGAATCGGGCTTGGGAGTCGATGGGGATGACGGGCTCGATGCCGGCGCTTTCGCACGCGACCATGTCGTCCTCGCCGAAGGCCGGGGCGAGGTGCACGAGCCCGGTGCCGTCCTCGGTGGAGACGAACTCGGCGGCGAGCACGCGGAACGCGTCCGCGCGGTCCGCGAAGAACGGGAAGATCGGCTCGTAGCGGAGCCCCGCGAGGTCGGCGCCCGTCAGCGTCGCGACGATCTCCGGTTCGCCGAGCTCGCGCGAGTAGGCGGCGAGTCGCGCCGTCGCGAGCACCAGCGCCTGCCCCGCGAACGCGCCCTCGGTGGGTCGGACCACGGAATAGTCAATGTGTGGACCAACGGCGACGCCGAGGTTCGACGGAAGCGTCCACGGCGTCGTCGTCCAGATGAGGAGGCTCGCGCCGGCGAGGTCGCCCGGCGCGTCTTTCAGCCGCAGCGCCACGGTGAGCGCGGGGTCCTGGCGCGACTGGTAGACGTCGTCGTCCATGCGCAGCTCGTGGTTGCTGAGCGGCGTCTCGTCCTTCCAGCAATACGGGAGCACGCGGTAGCCCTCGTACGCGAGCCCCTTGTCGTACAGCTGCTTGAAGCCCCAGATCACGGACTCCATGTACGTGACGTCGAGCGTCTTGTAGTCGTTCTCGAAGTCGACCCAGCGGGCCTGGCGGGTGACGTACTCCTCCCACTCCTTGACGTACTTGAGGACCGATTCCCGGCACGCGTCGTTGAACGCGCCGATCCCCATCTCCTCGATCTCGCTCTTGTCCGTGATCCCGAGGATCCGCTCCGCCTCGAGCTCCGCGGGAAGCCCGTGCGTGTCCCACCCGAAGCGCCGCTCGACCTTCTTCCCGCGCATCGTCTCGAACCGCGGCACGACGTCCTTGGCGTAGCCGGTGAGCAGGTGCCCGTAGTGCGGGAGGCCGTTCGCGAACGGAGGGCCGTCGTAGAACACGAACTCCGGGTCGTCGGCGCGGTGGTCGATCGACGCCTGGAACGTCCCGTCGCCCTCCCAGTACGAGAGCACGTCCCGCTCGATGGACGGGAAGCTCGGGGAGGCGACGACGTCGCCGTCACGATGGAGGGGGTACTTCGTGCTCACGTCTACCTCGCGGCTCGAACGGTCAGGGCTGCGAGGACGCCCGCCGCCCGAAGGCCGCCGACGCGGTACCACCCCGCTTGCCTCGCCCCGCGAAGGGCTCGGCCACTCGAGACGCTGTGACGGGCTGCCCGTCCGGTTCTACTGGGCCGCGCGGCGCGCGTGCCGTTCTTCCGGAAGCTCCCCGGTGATGGCCGGATCGACGCTGGTGGCGACAGTCTAGCCCGTTCGGCGGCGACCGGGACGACGCGGCGCGGGCTCGCCCGCTGGTCGCGGCGCATCGCGCTCTGACACACTCGCCCCATGGATTCGCACGAGCACGTGGCGCGAAACGCGACCCGTTGGAACGCCGTCGCCGACGATTGGGTGGCCGCGGGCGAGGCCAACTGGGCGAGAGAGCCGGAGTGGGGCGAGTGGGGGGTCCCCGAGTCCGAGTTCCGCTTGCTACCCGCGGACATGACGGGCATGGACGCCGTCGAGCTCGGGTGCGGCACGGGATACGTCAGCGCCTGGATGGCCCGGCGTGGTGCCCGCGTACGCGCCATCGACGTGTCGGAGGCCCAACTCGCGACCGCGCGGCGCCTACAGTCGGAGCACGGAACGGAGATCGAGTTCGTTCAGGGCGACGCCGAGCACCTGCCCTGGCCGGACGCCTCCGCCGACTTCGCGATCAGCGAGTACGGGGCCGCCATCTGGTGCGAGCCCGATCGATGGCTGCGGGAGGCGCACCGCGTCCTCCGGCCGGGCGGCCGCCTCGTCTTCCTCGGGAACCACCCGCTGTGCAACATCTGCGAGCCCCTCAACGGCGACCTCCCCGTCGTCGAGACCTTTCAGTCCAGCTACTTCGGCCTCCGACGCCAGGACTGGGGCGACGAGGGCGTCTGCTTCAACCTTCCCCTGTCGGCCTGGTTCGCCCTCTTCCGCGAGGTCGGTTTCACCGTCGAGGACTACCTGGAGCCGCGCCCGTCGACGGACGGCGACGACGTCGGCCACGTGGCGACGCGTGCGTGGGCGTTCCGGTACCCGAGCGAGCAGGCGTTCAAACTCCGGAAAGCCGAGTAGGACGCCGGGCGCGGCCTACATCGTGGACGAGCGGGCCCTGAACAGTTCGCGCAGGCGTCCCGTGAGCTGCGGGTAGTCGGGGACGGCGACCACCCACGGGTCGCGCTCCGCCCACTGGACGGTGAGCACCTTGACGGGTTGCCGCGAGCCGATGCCCGGCGCGATGGTGGCGCCCCAGGATTCGGCGAGCGGCACGACGTCCGAGTGCGGCGTCGATCGCAGGACGCCGGTCGACCACGCGAGGATCGCGCGATCCTCGAGGACGACGAGCAGGGACGGCTTCTTGTCCGCCATCTGGATGCACGGCAGCGCGATGACGATGTCTTCGCGCGGGTCAAGCTCGGCGGCGACGGCTCCCGACACCGAGCGCAGTATGGTCTCTCCCCCGGTCGCGAGCGCGGGTTCCCGCGTCAGTTCGACGACGCTGGCGAGGCCACGCGCGATCGTCGCGGCCACCTCGGCGGCCACCTCCGGCATCGGTCTCCTCCTTGGCTTGCCTCCCTCAACCAGCGTAGTGCCGGGCCGGTTTCGCGGACTACGGCGCGACGGGACGGAACGCGGTGAGCCCCCGGGCCGTTCTACGATGTGCGTGCGCCCGGACAACGGGCGACGAAATCGGCGGCAACCCGCCGGGGACGGACTCCGATGCGAACCACACTCGCCGCGGTCGCGCTCGCCGGCGCACTCTCGCTCGCCGGCTGCGGGCTCGAGCTCGCGACCCCTACGGATAGCGCCCCCGCTCCGACCCCCACGTATACCTCGCCGTCGCCGTACGCGTGGGAGTCCGCGTGCGACCTCTTCGTGGGCCTCGACGTCGTCGCCCTCACCGGCGACGAGATGGCCGCGCCGATCGAGAGCAAGGGCAGTCGCTGCCAGTTGGTCGCCAAGGACAAGCGCTCGGCGGCGTCGCTCGAGCTGTACATCACGTCGCCGGGGGGCGCGGACGACTTCGCGTACCAGCAGGACCTGCAGGGCGTGGACGAGGAGATTCCCGGCCTGGGAGACGCCGCGTTCGTGACCGGCGACTACCTCAACGTGCTCGTGGACGACAACGAATTCAGCCTGGTGGTGCTGCGCGAACCCACCACGCACACTCCGCCCACGACGAGCGAGATGGTCGCCGCGGCGCGCGTGATCCTCGGGAACACGGGGTGGCTCGAGCGGGAGCCGAGTCCCTCCGCATCCGCCTAGGCGGTCTCCGCGGAGTTCATGTAGCGCACGGTCTTGGTCGCTCCCGCCTGCTCGCGCGGGCGGAGGACCATGAGGTCGACCGCAACATGGTGTGGGCGGTGCACGGCCCACGCGATCGCGTCGGCCACGTCCTCCGCGGTGAGCGCCTGGATGCCCTTGTACACCTCGTCGGCCGCGCCCTGGTCTCCGCGGAAGCGGTTGAGGCTGAATTCCTCGGTTTGAACCATCCCCGGCGCGATTTCGATGACGCGCACCCCGGTCCCGGTGAGCTCGAGGCGGAGCGTGCGCGCCATGGCGTGTTCGGCGGCCTTCGCCGCGACGTACCCCGCGCCACCCTCGTACGCCTCGATCCCGGCCGTCGACGTGACGACCACGACGTCGCCGCGCCCGGACTCGCGCAGAGCGGGAAGGAACGCCTGCGTGACGCGTACGGTTCCGACGACGTTGAGCTCGTACTGCGACGTCCATTCGGCCGTCGCCGCCGTGGCGATGGGCTCCATCCCGAGCGCCCCGCCCGCGCAGTTGACGAGGGCGTGCACCGGCCCATCCGCGGTCGCTGCCGTGACGAGGGCGACGACGTCCTTGTCCTTCGTGATATCCGCGACGACCGTGGCGCAGCCGGTCTCGGCGGCGAGTTCGGCGAGGCGATCCTTGCGCCGCGCCGTGGCGGTGACGCGCACCCCCTCGGCGGCGAGCGCCCGCACGGTCGCGGCCCCGATTCCGGAAGACGCTCCGGTGACGACCACGTGGAGAGATTCGACCATGGGCTCAGGCTAACCCTCGGAGGCGACGGGCTCGCGAGGCCCGCCGGACGGAGGCAGACGCCGTGTCGCGATACCCGGGACAAACTTGCCCGTGCGCGCCGCGTACTCCGCGTAGCCGGGGTACATCCCCACGAGCCAGCTCTCCTCCAGGCGCGTCTTCCCGTCGAAGAAGGCGAGGAGAACCGCGCACGCCACGTACGAGAGAATCGTCCCGGCGCCGACGGCCACGCCGAGGCACGCAAGCAGGACGCCGGTATAGATCGGGTGGCGGACGGCACGGTACGCGCCGTGCGCGACGAGGCCGGCTCCGTTGGGCAGCGGCAACGGGGTGAGCGCCCGCCCGAGGTCGCGCGCCGCCCACACGAGAACGCCGGCGCCGAGGACGACGAAGCCGAGGCCCGCGACGAGGGAGGACGGGAGGCTCGGGCCGATCCCCGTGGCGAACGCGCCAGCGACCACGGAGAGGAAGAGGAAACCCTGCAACGCGACGAGCGCCCAGGACAGCGCTACGCGCCGAGACGGTGCCATGACCCCAGGCTACGCGCGCGTTTCGTGTGGCCTTCGTCACAGCGACCGGGACTTTCGCGACGAGGCGCGAGTCAATGGAACATGTCCGGTTTGTGCGCGCGCGGCCGACGCGTCGTCGAGGCGGCCGTGACGACACGCCGCCGCGCCGCGCGCCCGCGATCCGGGGATACGCGTGTGACGCGTGTGACAATTGGGTCACGATGCCACGGGGATCGGCGGGCGACGCCTGCCGCGACGGGAGTTGACGCGATGAGATATCGGGGTCGAATCGGCGCCCGCGCGCTCGCCGTGTCGGTCGCGTGCGCCGTGCCCCTCGCCGGCTGCTCGCTCTTTTCGGCGCCGTCGGCCACCGAAACGTCGGCGTACACGCCCAGCGTCACGCCGTCGTCGTCCCCCTCGGCCACCACGTCGCCGAGCCCCACCGCCTCTCCCTCCCCCTCTCCCTCCCCGAGCGCGACGCAGGCGACGCCCCCGACGGGTCCCATCACCGGGGTACCCGCCGGCACGCCCGTCAAGCCGGAGATATTCCTCGCCACCGTCGATACCGCGGGGGGCGTCCTCAAGGTCGTGACCGACGTGCCCGACATCTTCGAGGACGGCGGCCTGTGCACCGTCGCCGTCACGGCCGGGTCGACGAAGCTCCAGGAGCACAACACCGGAGCCGCGAACGCGACGAACACCGCCTGCGGCCAATTCGTCTTCGACCTCGGGGCCCTCCCCTCGGGCAAGGCGACCATCGTCGCCTCCTACCAGTCCGCGAAGCACTCCGGATCCTCCGATCCCTACCCGGTGACCCTGCCATGACCACGCGTGCCGCCCGCCTCCGCGCCCCCATCGTCCTCGGGCTCGTCCTCGCCCTGCTCGGCACCCTCATCGGGATCGTCGGGGCGTCGACCCGCGCCGATGCCGCACCGTCGGGCAACACCTTCCAGCCCGGGTACATCGTGAGCGACGCGAACTTCTTCAACTACCAGTCGATGACCGTCGACGAGATCCAGGCGTTCCTCGACGCCAAAGGGCCCACGAACTGCAACGGTTGCCTCCGCACCTACAAGGCGAGCACGTACGACCGGCCTGCGGACCCGAATCGCTGCCCCGTCGCGCTCGAGGGCAAGTCGAACATCTCGTCCGCGCAGATGATCTACGACGTCGCGCAGGCCTGCCACATCAACCCGATGACCCTGCTCGTCACCCTCCAGAAGGAGACGAGCCTGGTGACGCTCTCAGCCCCGGAGTCGTGGCGATATCAACGCGCCATGGGATACGGCTGCCCGGATTCGGCGCCGTGCAGCACGTCGTACTACGGGCTGTTCATCCAGCTGTACTCGGCGGCGAGCCAGCTCAACTACTACGGCAAGGGCTCGTTCACGTGGTACCCGGTGGGCGCGTGGACGGCGGTGCGGTACAGCCCGAACGCGGCGTGTGGCGCCAAGGCCGTCTACATCCAGAACCGCGCCACGGCCGCGCTGTACTACTACACGCCGTACCAGCCGAACGTCGCCGCCCTCACCAACCTCTACAGCACCGGCGACTCGTGCAGCGCGTACGGCAACCGGAACTTCTGGCGGACGTGGTGGGACTGGTTCGGAGACCCGACAGCCGTCGTGTCCGCGCCGTCCGAGTCCCCCTCGCCGTCGCCGTCGGCGAGCCTCACGCCGAGCGCCTCCCCCACGGTGAGCGCCAGCCCGTCGCCCAGCGTGACGCCCAGCCCGGTCGTCACGCCGAGCCCCACGCCGACGACCACCACGACGTCGACGACCACCACCACGACGTCGACGACCACGACGACGTCGACGACCACGACGTCCACTCCGACACCCCCGGCGCCGACGGCGATCACGTACGTCGTCGTGCCCGGTGACACATTGAGCAAGCTCGCGGCACGATACAAGACGACGGTCACGGCGATCGCCAAGGCGAACGCGATCAAGAACGTCAACCTCATCTATGTCGGTCAGAAGCTGACGATCACCGTCGGCGGGACGACGTCAACCACGACGACGACCACGCCGGTCACGACGACCACGACCCCCGTCACAACGACGACCACGACGACGACCACGCCGGTCACGACGACCACGACCCCCGTCACAACGACGACCACGCCGACGACCACGCCGGTCACGACGACGATCACGTACACGGTGGTCCCGGGAGACACGCTGTCGAAGATCGCGGCGAGGTACCACACGACGGTGGCGACGATCGCCGGTGACAACGCGATCAAGAACGTCAACCTCATCTACGTGGGCCAGAAGCTGAAGATCCGCTCGGGCGCGTCCGCCCCGACCACCACGACGACCACGACGACGACCGCGGCGCCGTCCTCGACGGTGACCTACACCGTCGTCGCCGGCGACACGCTCTACCGGATCGCCGCCAAGTACCACACGTCCGTGACGGCCATCGCGGTCGCCAACAAGATCAAGAACGCCAACCTGATCTACCCGGGACAGAAGTTGGTGATCACGCCGGGTTAGCGTGTGGAAGGCTAGGGGTCGAATCGTTACGAGGAGCCCCGAGCCATGCCGTCGTCCCAGCCGCCGCACGCGCCCACCGGGTCTGCGCTCGGCACCCCCCTCTCCCCCGCGACCCCGACCGGGCGTGCGCCCGTCGTCTCGCTGAAACGAGCCTGGGCGACGGTCGCGTTCCTCGCCTTCGCGGCCTTCATCATCGTCACGGGTGAGGCCATCCCCATCGGCCTGCTCTCGCACATTGCCGCAGACCTTCACCGCACCGTCGGCGACGTCGGACGCGTCGCGACCGTGTACGCCCTCGTCGTCGCGGGAGCGTCCGTTCCGCTCGCCCACGTGACGCGTCGGATCCCGCGTCGGTTCCTCATCACCGGCGCCATGCTCGTGCACGCGATGGGCCTCGTCGTCACGGTCACGGTTCCGGGTTTCTGGGGGTTCCTCGTCGGGCGCACGTTCACGGCGTCCTCGCAAGGCCTGTTCTGGGCGGTCGTGTCGGCGACGGCGGCCGGCCTCTTCCCCACGGCGATGCGCGGCAAGGTCGTCGCGCGGCTCTTCATCGGCCCATCCGTCGCGGGCGTCATCGGCCTCCCGTCGACGACGTGGTTGGGCCAGCACGCCGGATGGCACGCGCCGTTCGTCGTCCTCGCGTGCCTCGGCACCGTCGTGGGGGCGACCCTCGCGCTCCTCATCCCCCACTACCGGCCCGCGGACGGCGCGGCCGCCCGCGGAAGCCACCCGAACATGCGGGGGTTCATCGTGGTGCTCGCCACGACCATGATCGCGGTGCTCGGCGTGACGACGTCGTTCACGTACGTCGAGCCGTACCTGCGCGACATCGCGGGCTTCGCCGATTCGTCGCTGCCGCTGCTCTTCACCGTCTCCGGCCTCGCGGGCATCGTCGCGAGCTTCGTCCTCGCGCTGACACTCGACCGCGCGCCCCGTCTCATGGTCGGCGTGGGCGTCGCGACGGTCGGCACCGGCTGGCTCGGCGTCGGCTTGTTCGCCTCGTCCAAGCCCGCGACGGCCGCGTTCTTCTGCGCGGTCGGGCTCGGCATGGGTCTGATGGTCGGGAGTTTCGCCAACCGGATCCTCCAGGTTTCCCCCGGCGCGACCGACATCGGCGTCGCGACCCACGGCGGCGTCTACAACCTCGGGACGGCCATCGGCACGTTCCTCGGGGCGTCGCTCGTCGGGGGCGCGGGGCTACGCCACCTCCCGGTGCTGACCGCGGCATTCGTCGGTCTCGCGCTCGTGGTGTGGCTGCTCGAACCCGTGATCGCGGGCTCCGCGAGGCGTCGGCGCGCTACTTCTTGAGGTAGGCGCCCGGCTGCTCGTCGGCCCCGCCGGGACCGTGCATCGCGACGCGACTGATCGCGCGGATCGCCGCGACCATCCACTCGCAGATCATCACGTCGAACTCGCCCTGAACCCCGCTGAACGCCACGACAAGCCCGTCGCGGTTGATCGCGCCCGGGTACTTGATGTCACCCTCCCGGTACAGGTGCGGCAGGTCGATGCGAACCTTCTCGCTGTCGTGACCCGTACGGAGGGTCACCGCGACCTTGCCCTTGACGTTCATGAGGAACTCGGGGTCCGGCGTGCCCACGTGGCCGGTGAAGAGGATCTCATGGTCGGGGGTCGTGGGGTCGAGGACGATGAGCGTGCCGCGTTTGCCGTTGATGACCCCGAGCTCGGCGGCCTTCTCGACGGCGGGCAGGATGACCTCCCACGCCTGGGCGCAGATCTCTTCGCTGATGCCGGTGAACATGGCGCTCCTTCGCTCCGTGCGGTCGATTCAGCCTAACCCCGCGGAACGGGCGCGTGACGGCGTCGTATGCGAGAGTGAAGGCATGGACACGAGGGGTATCCACTGGGTGGCGCGCGCCGTGCTCGGCGTCGCCGCGATTGGTCTCACGGGTCTCGGCGCGTACGCGACGCTCGAGACCGCCAATGGGGCGGGAGCCGCCGCGCTCGTCGCGGGCGGGGTGGCGCTGGCGCTGCTCGCGCTGATCGGACGCTGGCCGTCCACCATCAAGCTGAGCGGCAACGAGATGTCATGGGAGAAGGTCCACGAGACCGTGCAGTCGCAGATCGCGGGCGCGCGCGCCGCGGGCGAGCAAGCGGCGGTCGTGGACGAACTGGTCGCGCTCGGCAAGCGGATCGACGAGTTGCGCCGCACGGGCAGCGTCCCCGAGCATCCCGCCGAGACCTACGATCGCGCCGTTGAGGCGGCGCTCCGCCGCATCGTGCCCGGCGCGGAGATCAAGCGGTCGCGCTCGCCGCGGCTCGACATCGCGGACTTCACCGTCGTCGGCAAGAAGTGGCGCGTCGAGGTCGAGACCAAGTGGCGCACCGATGCGACGACCTCGTACAACGGCACCACGCTCGCGCCGCTCATCGAGGCGCTGCCCGACGGGATGCCGCTGCTCGTCGTCGTCCACGGCACGTCGGCGGCGATCCGACCCGCGCTTGCCAAGAAACGGGGAATCGCCGACGACCGGCTCCGCATCGTCGCGTGGCGCGACCAGCGGGACGACGATCGGATCGAGGAAGCGCTCGCGGCTCTCGTGGGCGAGGTGGCATAGACGGGCGCGGCGCCGACGCGCGATGTGCGAGGGTTGAGGCATGGCCACACCGACCGGACCGTTCCAACCCCGCAACGACCTCGAACGCACGCTGATTGCCGCGACGTCCAATCCCGCCGAGCGCGGCCCGTTCCTCCGGGCGCTACTCGAGGCCGAGGTGTTCGTCGTCGGCGACCCGGCCGCGGCCGCCCACGACGGAGGCCTTCCGGTCAAGTGGGGTTCGCTGCCGGACGGGCGCCCGTGCCTGCCGTTCTACTCGTCGCGCGAGTGGCTCGCCGGCGTCGTCGACCGCGACGTTCCCGTGCTCCAGCTCCCGGTCCGCGCGCTCTTCGAAGGCACGGCGGGAGCGACGCTCGCGCTCAACCTCGGGGCGCCGTGGGCGAAGGAGTTCACCCCGGAGGAGATCGCGGGTCTGCTCGGGCGCGGGGGCGGCGCGGGTGCCGGGGCGGACGCGATCGCGCTGACCGTGCCGCAGGACGAGCCGGTCGCGTTCATCGCGGCGGTCACGACGGTCTTCGCGCGCCACCCCGAGGTGCGCGCCGCCTACCTCGGTCGGCTTGAGATCGTGGGCGTGGACCAGCCCGCGCGGCTCATCGTCGGCGTCGAGGGCGACGGCGACCTCGCCGAGGCGCTCCAGGACGCGAGCGCCGCGTGGGATCCGGCGGGCGACCCGGAGAGCCTGGCCGACTTCGTCGGAATTCAGGGGGACGAGAATCCGCTTGCCGCGTGGCTCGTCGAGCAGGGGCTCGCGTTTTACAAGGCCGACGCGTAGCGCGACGCGGTTAGCTACCGGAGCTCGACGGCGTCCAGACGACCGGGTTCTCGCCGGTGTCGGTCAGGAAGACGCCGAATCCGATGTCGGGCACCGGGTTGGTCGCGTAGTAGATGACCGCGAAGCAGCCGCGGTCGACCGCGCCCTGGTCGAACTCCTCCGAGAGGCCCGCCGGCTGCACGCACGCCGGCATCGTGTCGGCGCTGAAGTACATGTACGAGTTGTAGCCGATGGGATCGATCTCGATCGCGAGCCGGCGGCGCGCCATGGGGACGACGGACGGGGCGGCCAGCTGCGCCTCCCACGAGACGAAAACGACCGCGGCCTCCGAGGGGTCGATGCCCGTACCCTCGAGGTCTTGCGGAAGGTCGGAGTACGACGCGGGCGTCTCGTCGGTGATCGCGAAGCGGATCAGCTGGGCGTCCTCCGACGCGTACGGATCGTCGCCGTTCGCCGGGAACACGGTCGGGCGAAACTCGATGAACGCGCTTTCGCCGATGCGGAGGACCGTCCCCGGCGGCGTCACGTCCCCCGTGGGAACGTCGAGCGCAACCGGCGTCGTGGCAACCGACGCGGTCGTCGAATCAGAACCGACGAGCGTGGGGCCGCCGGCGGTCGAATCGCACCCCGAGACGGCGACGAACGCCGCGAGGAGGACCCCCGCGGTCAGCGTGGAACGGACGTTCATCCTGCGATCCCCCAAGTCGACGACGCGCGAACCCGTATCGCGCTGGTCGCGACGTTACCAGCGGGCCACGCTCGCGTCCTGTCGAACGCGCGCCGCCCCGGGCGTCGTCCGGCTACGGCTTCCAGACGATGGGGTCGAGTTCCGTCGGCGTGCGGTAGACGAACTGTTCGATGCTCGGGATTCCGGTGCCGGACTGGTAGACGACGAGGAAGCACCCGGTGACCGTCGAGCCGGAGTCGAACGCGGCGCCGAGGGCGTTCAGCCCGGGGCAGCTGGAGATCGACGGGTTCGACACGATGTAGGCGCCGGCGCCGCGGGCCCGGAATTCGAGACCGTTGTTCGCCATGGGAATGACCGAGCCGTCGAGGTACTTCGCCGTCCACGTGACGCGCTGGACGGACATGGACACGCCGCCGGAGTCGGCTCCCGTGAGGCGGTCTTTCGACGGCACCACGCTGTAACTCGTGGGCGTCATGTCCGTGACGGTGAGCGTGATGAGTTGCTCGTCCTTGGACGGCGCGACATTGCCGTCGGCGTCGGTGACGAGCGTCCGGTAGCCGATGACGGCGCTCTGGCCGACGCTGAGGACGGTTCCGGGGTCCGTGAGCCGGGCGTCCGGCGGGATGGTCGCCGTCGGGGTGGCGGTGAAGTCCGGGTAGGCGCCTTCCGTCGAGTTCTCCGCGAGGGCGCTTCCGATACCGCAAGCGGACAGCGAGATCGAGGCGGCGACGACGATCGCGCCCAGGGCAAGGGGGGTCCGGAAATTCACGGAGTGACTCCTCAGGGAACGCGCGGGACGGCCCCGCGTCGTCAGGGATACTACCTGCGGTTCGGGGCGCTCGTGAAACCGGTCGGGAGCCGGGCGCGGGCGGGGCTACAGCCTGCGGCGCGCGAGGAACCACCCGAGCGCCGCGGCGGCCACGACGGCGGCGGAAACCCCGGCGATCGCGTACGGCGTGTAGTCGCGTCCCGGAGAGTCCGCGGGCGCGGCTTGGGCCGTCGGGCTCGGCGACGCGACGGGGCTCGCGACGGTCGCGCTAGCGGTCGACGAGGCGGTGGCGGTCGGCGCGGCGGCGGTCGCGGGCACGGACGACGGGTGCGCGTTCCGCGGGGACGCCGGGGGCGGCGGGGGCGCGGCGGTCGCCGTGTAGGTCCACAGCGCGGCGTCGTAGTCGTAGTTGAACCATTGGGTGCCGGCGGGGACGGCCGCGCCCGTCGCGTCGACGGCGATGCCGTTCATCGTCTCGATCTCGGGGCCGCCGAAGGTGGCCTCGTCGTGCGGGACGCGCGTCCAGGTGAGCCCGTCGGGCGAGGTCCAGACCGCCGCATCCCGGTCCGTGCCGTCGTTGTCGTACCCCACGGCGATCAGGCCCGGCCCGCCGACGGCGACGTCGAGCATTTTCTGGTTCGACGGCCCGCCGAAGACGGACTCGTTGTGCGGAACCCGCGTCCAGGTGAGCCCATCGACGGAGGTCCACACCGCGGCGTCGGAGTCTCCGTTGGTGATCTCGTGGCCGACCGCGACGAGTCCCGGCCCGCCCGCCACGACCCCGTACATCGATACGTTGCCGCCTCCGAAGACCGCCTCGCTGTGGGGGACCTGCGTCCACGAGGTGCCGTTCACCGAGGTCCAGACCGCCGCATCCGAGCTCCCGTCGATGGATTCGTCCATGCCCACGGCGACGACCCCGGGCCCTCCGGCCGTTACCCCCTTCATCCACTGCCGGTGGGCGCCGCCGAAGACGGCCTCGACGTGAGGGACCCGCGTCCACGTCGAGCCGTAGGCGGACGTCCATACGGCGGCGTCGAGGTCGCCGCCGGAGTCGTCGGTGCCGACCGCGACGAGCCCGGGCCCGGCGGCGGCGACGGAGTACATGACCTGGTTGCCGGTGCCGCCGAACACCGCCGGTGCGTCCTTGGCCCGCTTCCAGATGGTCCCCCCGCCCGTCCAGACCGCCGCGTCCTGATCCGCGCTGGGGCCGCTCGCGCCGACGATGACCGCGTTTCCCGGGCCTTGCACCACGTCGTACATGTACTGCAAGTCGGGCCCGCCGAAGATGCCCTCCTGGTGGGCGACCCGGCTCCAACTACTCCCGTCGGGCGAGAACCACACGGCCGCGGCGGTCACGGAGTCATCGCTCCCCACCGCCACGAAACCGGACGCGGTGGAGGCGACGGACTGCATCAGCTGGTTGCCCGAACCGCCGAGCAGCGGATCGCTCGGCGTATGCCGGGTCCAGCCGTCGGTGGCCCAGCCGGGCGGGGCGGCGACGATCGCGACGACGACGAGCGCCCCGGTGAGCGCGACGACGGCGGCCGCGGCGTGAAACCGCGGCACGCTCCGGTGGTGTGCGTGGCGCATGAGCCATCCCCCGCGTCGGCGACGGTCTCTGCGGCCGTGGGGAGTCACGGCGTGAGCGTGTGCCGACTCGTCTCCATGGTGGCACGCGCGCGCGAGCGGCGCACGCGCTCGGGGGATATCTACGAGACCGTCACGCTGCCGTCGTCCGCGACGGGCCAGCCGGGGTTGTGGGCGAGCTCCCAGAGATGCCCGTCCGGGTCGGCGACGTAGCCGGAGTAGCCGCCCCAGAACACGCGCTCGGGCGCCTTGACCGCCTCGGCCCCCGCGGCCAGCGCCGATGCGTACGCCGCGTCGACGTCGTCGGTCGTCGGGTAGTTCTGGGCGACGGTGACGGCCCCGGCGCCGTCCCCGAGGGGGCGCCCGACGTCGTCCGCCAGCTCGTCGCGCGGGAAGAGCGATAGCCCGACGCCCCCGCACTGGAAGACGACGAAGCCGTCGTTCGCCGTCGCGGGGACCCACCCCCAGGCCTCGTAGAAAGCGCGGGCGCGGGCGACGTCGGCGACGCCGAGGGTGATCAGGGAAACGCGTTGCGTGCTCATGGGAGGCCTCCGGGGCCAGGCTAGCGGCGCGCGCCGACAGTTACCCTGAGGGAAAGACGAGACGGGAGCGCGGACATGCCGGAGCTGGCGGGAGCGGTGTCCGTCCGCACCGAGTTCGACGCGCTGGAGCGGGTGGCGGTGTGCGCGCCGACGCACTTCTTCCCGACGCCGCCCATCAACGCCCGCCAGGAGGCGGAGCTGCGCGACGGTCCGCCGATCGACGGGGACCGGCTCGCGGAGGAGCACGCGGGCATGGTCGCGGCTCTCGCGGCTCACGGCGTCGAGACGGTCGATCTCGCGCCCGAGCCGGACGCGCCGTACATGCTCAACGCGCGCGACCCGGCGTTCGTCGTGGGCTCGCGGTTGTTCGTGTCGCGCATGCGGGTGGACGTGCGGCAGATGGAGCCGGCGTCGGTGGAGAAGCAGCTGCGGAGCCGCGGGCTCGTGGACGACGCCGCGGTGGTTGCGCTCGACGCGGGCTTTCTCGAGGGGGGCGACGTGATCGTCGACGGCGGCACGGTGTTGTGCGGGGTCGGCGAGCGGACGGATAGCGTCGGGGCGGCGGGCCTCGCGGACGCCGTGCGCGACGAGTTCGCCGTGATGGAGGTTCCGCTCGCGGACGGGGTGCTGCACCTCGACACGGCGGTGGGGCTCGCGCCCGGGCTGGCGCTCGTGTGGCCCGACGGCCTCGCCGAGCCCGCGTCCGTGCTGCGGTACCTCGAGTCGCGCGGCGACGTGGTGACGGTTAACCGCCGCCAGCGCCTCGGCTTCGCGACGAACTACCTGCTGCTCGGCCCGACGCGCGCGCTGCTGCCTGCCGGCCTGCCGCGGGTCGCGGAGCTGCTCGCGGCTCGCGGCATCGAGGCGACCGAGGTCGCGTTCGACGAGCACCACCGCAGCGGCGGCTCGATCCGCTGCGCGACGATGCCGCTCCGGCGGACGAAACCCGGGTGAGGCGCTGACCCCGCCCGGGCGTCGTCGTCGCGTCAGGAAGCGGAACTCGCGCCGACCTTCGCCTTGCCCGAGCCGGACTTCTCGGCCCCCGACTTGCCGCCCGTCGTGCGAATCGCGACCGCGCCGTCCCGCGTGGGGGCGATGTAGGTCATGAGGTCTCCGCCGATCGACGCCATGAGCGAGAGCACGATTCCGACGACGAGGAAGACCAGCTTCACCGTCAGGTCGAGCGCGCCGGCGCGCAGCAGGTCGATGACGGCGATGAGGCCGAGCGTGGTGGCGGCGACCGCGGAGTAGGCGGCCATGGTGCGGCGGCCCAGCCGGGCGAACACCATGACCCCGACGCCCGCGATCAGGAGCAGGAGGCTCTGCGTGTCGTTGAGGGCCTTCGTGTCGAAGTTGAGCGCATCCCCCGTGAGGAAGACCGCGATCACGATGAGAGCGCCGCCGAAGAGCCCCAGGTACGTTCTGCGTGTCAGGTACATTCGCCATCCCTTGCGTTCGATAGTCGCGCCGAGCCGAGCCCTCATCCCATTTGCGGCTTGTGTCCCCTCAGACTATGGGGAGGTTCCGGTCTGTGGGAAGGGGTGGGGCGCCACGGCTTTACGCGCCGAGATCCGAGTTGACCGCGGCGACGAAGCCCTCGTTCATCGCGGCGTAGAGCTCCTTCGAGACCGCCTCGTACGTTCGTCCGTCGTCGCCCCGGAATAACCCACGTCGTTCCACGAGCCCATTCCGCCGAACACATGCGACGACTGCGCCATGGACGCGAGGCGGACGGCGCGCTCGTCGAAAAGCCCAGGCGGGAAGAGGTCAGGGTGGAACCTCGGCGTCTTTTCCGGAACCTCCCACTGGCTCAACGCCTCCGCGAACCACGACGCCCAATTGTCGAGCGACTTCTTTGTCGCGAACTCCCGCGCCGCCTCGAGCGCGGCCACCAAACGGCTCGCCGCCGCGTCGACGTCGGGCTGCGCGGGCCTCGCGTCGAACTCGCGGCCGTGATACGTCACGCCCCATATCCGACGGTCGGGGGCGCCGCGATCGATCACCGCCCAGTCCGCGCGCCACACCGTGCTCGTCGTACGCCCCGAGGCCAGGATCGCCGCCGAGCCGCCGCCGACGAAGGCGGCCGCGAGGTGCGGCGCGAGCCGGCCGTCGCCCCCGACGCGTTCGACGTGGGCGAGCCACAGTCTCTCGACGCCCTCGTCGGCGCGCGCCCGCAACCATTCGGGTAGCGTCCCGGCGTCGTCGAGGACCAGTTGGGCGACGTATTGGAAGGTGCTGTTGCCCGCGACGAACGCGTCGAGATCGACCGACGCCGGATCGCGGAGCCACGCCGTCCCGTGGGTCACGATGGCGATAATCTGCGCGAATTCGCCGTTCATGGGGTCGAGGCTAGTGGCGCCGACGCCCGCTCGCCGAGCGCCGGGGCGCGCGCGTCGCTACGCTCAAGGCGTGGCCGGCCTTGTCGCGACGCGATGGAAGAAGTTCAATCTGGACCGCCTGTACCTCAACGACGAGGCGGGGACGCGGGTTGGCTGGGTGGATTTCGTAACCGGCGCCGAGACCATCGAGATACCCGAACTGACGGATGAGTTTCGGGCCGCCGTCGCGGCGTGGCGCGCGGACAACCCTCCGGACGCTCCCCCTCCCCCGACGGCCCCTGCTCCGGTCGTCGCTGAAGCGCCTGCCGTCGAGGTATCCGTCCTCGAGGAGCCCCCGACCCCGGAACCGCCAGTGGGCGACCGGCGCGGCCACGACCTGTCGCTCAATCGTCCGGGCGAGACGGTCCGCGCGAAGGCAAACGAGGAGTGGGCCGCGGCCAAGGAGCGCCACCCCGTCGTCGCGCCGATCGCGCGCTTCCTCGACGTCAAGACGGACGAGCGGGCGTGGCGCGTCGGAGCCGCAGGCGAGGAGAAGGTCGGGCCCAAGCTCGAGAAGCTCATCCCGCTCGGCTGGCGAGTGCTCCATTCGGTTCCCGTCGGCGCGGGCGACTCGGACATCGACCACGTGCTCATCGGCCCGGGCGGCGTCTTCACGATCAACACGAAGTACCACCCGGGCGCGAAGGTGTGGGTCGCGTCGCGCCAGATCCGCATCAACGGCCAGCCAGTCCCCTACCTGCGCAACTCGGTGTACGAGGGCACGCGCGCGGCGAAACTGCTCACGGCGGCTCTCGGCTGGGAGGTGCCGGTGACGCCCGCGCTCGTCCTCCTCACGGGCGGCCTCCAGCCGAATGTCACATACAAGCAGCTTCCGGACGACGTTCTGGTGCTCGACGCGTGGGACGTGCCACGTGTGTTCAAGCGGCGCACGGGCGTATTGGACGCCGACGCGGTGGCGGCCGTGTTCGAGGTCGCGCGCTGGGAGGGGACGTGGGTCACGTGACGCGCGCGTTTCGCGCGGCCGTGCCACGATCGGAGAATGGCGAAGAACGACGCTGGGACGACGAAGCCGCTGAAATACCCGCAGATTCGCGTGAAGCGCCTTCGGGGCGACGAACAGATCATGGACCACGAACGAAAGCCGATCTCGACGGTCCTCAAGTTCTGGCAGTGGGCATACTCGGGTCTAAGTGACAACATCACGCGCGGCGTCTTGGCCGAGTTCCTGGTCGCCAATGCCGTTGGGGCCGCGCGCGGGGTGCGGGACCCGTGGGCGACGTACGATGTCCAGGACCCTCGCGGATTCGGCATCGAGGTCAAGTCGTCGGCGTACTTGCAAACGTGGGCACACGACGCACTCTCGCGAATCTCCTTCGCGTGCCCGACCACGCGCGCGTACGATCCCTCGACCAACCTTCTGGCGGACGAGTCGCGGCATCACGCACAGATCTACGTGTTCGCACTCCAATCGGTCCAGGTCCAGGAGGACCTCGACATGCTCGACGCGAGCCAGTGGGAGTTCTACGTCGTGCCAACCTGGTGGCTCGACGCCGCCGGCGCCACGCGGAAGTCGATCTCTCTTGTCACGCTGCGCGCCTCAACGGACTTCGGCAAACCCGTCTCTTACCGCGCACTCGCGGCGCGTATCGGTGCGGTCGCAGGAGTGGCCAAGTAGTCACCGACGCACATTCCTAGACGCAGACCAACCACCGCTACATCTAGTGCCGTGGCGTCGCGTAGAACGTAAATCCCACGACCCGCCGCAACACACTGCTATCCAGCGCGAAATGGAACGCGCTGAAAGGTCGCTACTAGTTCGCCGAGAGACTTGAGGCGCACGACCCTCGTCTTTGGTGTTAGTGCCGACTTGACGGCTTCTACTAGTCGTTCGTTGGCGCTTTCGTCGGGATTCACGAGCACTAGAAGATCGAGTGATTGACACTCAAGCCTCAAGGCGGATTTCGTGTAGGAGTCAGCCTGCGGGAGGGAGTACCCGATCACCATGAGCGCTCGAGCTCCGCGCAATGCGATTCGAGTCTTCATCCAAACATCCCCGAAAGGTTCGGACTCGAAGTCTTTGCTCATCGAGGGTGGGACGATTTGCACCTCGGACGCGTCGGGAGAGAACTCGTCGGCGCTTAGGCCGAGGGAGCCGTCGGGACGTCGGATCCAGTTGAGACTCCCATGCGGCTTGAGAAGTTGCACCCCAAACTTCGCGAAAGATCCAGCGGACGGGGGAATCGCCCACGACTCGGCCCCGAATGCTGGTGGGAACCCGTACGCAGAGTCCGGCTTCCACTTCTTTCCGGCGACCCGCTGTAACGAACGGTCGATTAGGCAGTCGTAGTTAAACGAGACCACGGAGTCGCCCGAATGCATGCGCATCGCGAGAACGTCAAGTTCGTAACTTCGCGGGAACTGATACTGCGATTGTGGAATCTCCGCACGAAGGACGAGAACGATCATCCTCTTTAGCGCGTCAACGTTCCGGGCGAACGACTCCAACTGGCGACCGCGGAGACCACTCTTGGTCTCGGCGACGAACTTCCTTGCGAGGTCTAGATCCGCGTAGATCTCCTCTAGTCCTGCGACGCCATGCCCGTATTGGCCAGACAGAAAGGTCCGGAGCTCTGCGACGTCTTTACGGAAATCGCGGTCCTCAGAGATGGCCGCGAGCATCGCGAGGTGATGGAAGAAGTCCCGATCCACGAATGGCCGCCCGAGCGGCCCGGGGTGAGCGAGCGTACTACCAGCGGTCGCTCCCGCTCCAAGCAACACAACGGCCGTACGTCGGCTCGTGATTCCGAAGGGAGACAGGTCCACGATTTCAATCCAGCGTCAGGTCGGGAAGCGAGCCGACAATCCGCACAGTCTCCACGCTCACCCGCACAACCCGCGCCAGCAGATCCAGGATGTACCGCGGGTCGCCCACCTCGCGCGACCAGTCGTTCGGGTCGTTCTTGATCTGCGAGGCCTTGTCGACCTTCACCTGGTACCTGTCCATCACCCACTCGACGCCCGAGCGCGAGCCCAGCATGTACTCGTACGCCTCGTCCGGGATGCCGCTCACCGTGATGTGGGAGTTGTAGAGCACCGTCGAGCGGTCCTTCTGCTTGGCCGTTCCCCCGAAGCGCATCTTCTCCACGCGGTACCAGTCGTACAGCGCGTCGCCTTGCACGGACGACGCTGGCTCGCTCGAGATCTCCAGCGGCCACGGATCGACGGTCTCGTAGCCGATATGCAGTTCGGCGAGCTTGCGGCCCGCATCGGCGAAAGCGCGGAAGTCCTCGGCCGACCCGACCATCGGGATGCGCGGGAGCATTCGCTTGAGGTCGGCGGCGTAGGTGGTGCGGTAATCCGGCGAGTGCAGCAGCCCGTACACGTAGTAGAAGATGTCGTCCTTCGAAACCGCTGCGCCGTAGGTGGCGCGGTAGTCCGCGAGGGCTTCGTCGGTGATGTTGTCGACGTGGGTATAGCGCTCGTCCGATGCTGCAGCGAAGAGGTCATCCGAGGAAGTCTCGGAGTACGAGTAGCGAGGGAAGAACTGCCCGGTATCGAGAAGATGCAGGTCGGGAATTGCGTCCGTCGCCCACGGCACGAATTCGAAGTGGGAACCGGCCGACGTCAGTTCGATCCCGAAGTTGGTCAACCCCACGGGGAAGAATGCTGGCACCTTGTAGACCATGTCGTTGAGCTCGGGGTCGAAGCAAACGTGCTGCTTGTGAAACGGGCGATATGCTCCCTCCCGGAACGAGTCCTCGCGTATGGCATAGTGCCTTCCTCGCGCGAGTTGGGACTTGTCTGCCCGGTTCCACTTGAACTTCGTTGGATCCAGGTCAATGAACTGGTCGACGGGTTTCGCTCCCGGATCACCGGCTTGACCGCTAAAGGCATCGACCTGCGAATTGTAGAAGTCCACCATCCGACGCACGTTCGCTTCGAGTACAGACGCGGAGGAGTTGTAGACCCACGCGTCGCGATTGGTCTTGAGTCCACCCGAGTACATACTGAAGATTGCGCGCTCGCCCGTGTCCTTCGAGCCGATCGGGGTGAACGCGTCGAACTGGGCGTTGCGCTGGTTGGTCCAGTCGCCCGCTTCGTTGGGCTCGATCGGCTCCCATTCGAGCGTGTCCATCTGGCTTGATTCGACGATGGCGAGCTTCTGCTCCGTCGTCAGGTAGTCCCCGATGTCCCGGTACCGGATTCGTGCCGCTCCGCTCCGAGCCGTTCGCTTGACGAGGAACGTGATCGCCACGGTGTTCCGGCTCCCTGCACCGAAGACTTTGCCTCCTTCGCGCCTCGACTGCTCCCCGGCAGTCCGCTGGTTGCCGCGTAGGTTGAACACGTAGATCTCGCTGAACTCGTCCGCAAGCGTCTTGCGTATCCCGTCGGCCGTGTTGCCGTCGATGAAGCCGCCATTGGTGACGAACCCGATCACGCCATCGCTCTTGATGCGGTCAGACGCCCAGCGGATCGCTCGGATGTAGGAGTCGTAGAGCGAGTTCTTGTTGGTGGCCGTTGATCGCGCGGCGTACGTCGTCTCGATTGCCTTGTCGAGTGTCGGGTACTTGAGGTTGGCGGCGCCGTCGTTCTGGGAGTTCTGACCGACTGAATACGGGGGGTTGCCGATTATCACGCGAATGTCGAGGTCGAGTTGCCGCTGCATTCGATCGTTGTTCTTGCTGAACACCTGGGTGTCAAGGACGTCGTCGTCTTCGGTCATCTGAAACGTGTCCGCAAGCACCGCGCCTGTGAACGGCACGTAGTCGCCGCCGTGGATGCCGTGGAACGCAGCCTCGATGTTGATGGTGGCGATGTAGTACGCGAGGAGCAGTATCTCGTTGCAGTGAAGCTCGTTCGTGTACTTGTAGAGCAGGTCTTCCCTCTTGACGATGCCGCTCTCTAGCAATCGCACTATGAACGTGCCGGTGCCCGTGAACGGGTCGAGAACGTGCACGCCCTTGTCGCTCAGCGAGGCGTGGAACTCGGTGTTGAGTATGTGCTCCACGCTTCGGATGATGAAGTCCACGACTCTCTCGGGCGTGTAGACGATGCCGAGTTGGTCCGCGACCTTGGGGAACGCTCGCTTGAAGAAGTTCTCGTAGAGCTCGTTGACGAAGCGCAGGCGGCCAGCGTCGTCCACCTTGGCGAGACGCCGACTCACGGATTCGTAGAAGTCGCCGAGTTCGCGGTTCTCGGCCTCGAGGTTGTGCTCGTCGAGCGTCACGAGCATGCGCTCCATGACCTGGGCTACGGCGTTGTGTTCGACGAAGTCGTAGTCCTTGAAAAGCGCGCGGAACACCGGGCGCGTCACGAGGTGCTGGGCGAGCATGTTGATGGCGTCGTCTCGGGTGATGCTGTCGTTGAGGTTCCCGCGGAGGCCCTGGTGGAAGACCTCGAACTCCTTCTTGACGCCCGTGCCGGGGAGATTCAGGAGTGTCGTGATGCGCGTGACGTGGCGGTCTGCAATGTCCTTGACTTCCTTGCCCCAGCGGTCCCAGTACATGCGCTCGCCCACGTTCTTCACGAGGCGGGCGAGGACCGCCTCGCGCCACGCGGGCGCCTCGGCGAGGTCGAGGACGCCTTGCACCTGAACGGGCTTGCCGTCGGAGTCGGTGCCAGTGCCGCCCAGGCCCACGCCCATAACCATCAGACGTGAGTTGGGTTTGGAGACATCCAGGGTGTTGATCTCCGCCTCGAGCCGGTCATCGTGGGAGCGGAGGGCGCGCAGCACGTCCCACACGATCTTGTAGCGGGCGTGGTGGTTCAGAGCCTTGTCCGCCTCCAAGCCCGCAGGGACGGCGACGGGGATCACGACGTAGCCGAACTTCTTGCCCTCGGCGCGGCGCATGACGCGGCCCACGGACTGGACGACGTCCACGATCGAGTTGCGCGGGTTGAGGAACAGGACCGCGTCGAGGGCGGGCACG
>Ga0316575_10000080_pt1 | contig 23254 bp, 18 predicted proteins | sample J5NA_FD_203072 | JGI IMG/M metagenome (GOLD analysis project Ga0316575, IMG submission 203072) | Rhizosphere microbial communities from salt marsh grasses in Alabama, United States - J5-7_050615r2r3 | ecosystem: Host-associated > Plants > Roots > Rhizosphere | place: USA: Alabama | collected...
CTCACGATGGAGCGCGAAGGTGACATCACGAAGGAGGAGTACGACCAGTACGTGGCCACGCCGCTCGAGGAAACGCTCGACATCCACAAGCCGAAATTCAGCTGTACCGCTTCCGTCGACGCGCCGTTCTTCTGCGACTACGTCACCAAAGTCCTCACGAAGGACCCAGTGTTCGAGGGCAAGGGCGAGGAGTGGCTCAACCAGGGCGTGAACATCACCACGACGCTCGACATCAATATGCAGCGCATCGCGAACACCGTACTTCGTAGCACGATCCCGCCCGCGGATCCGTCGGGTTTCGCCGACGCGCTCGTCGCTCTCGACCCGACGACCGGGGAGATTCGCGTGATGGCTCAGGATCGCGACTTCGATACCGCGCCCAAGCCCGAGCCCGGTTCGACGTCGATCAACTACGCCACGGATCGCGAATACGGCGGATCACGAGGTTTCTCCCCGGGCTCGACGTTCAAGCCCATCGTTCTCGCGACCTGGCTCAGCACGGGGCACGGACTTGACGAGGTGATCTCCGCCGACCACCGTGAGTGGCCCTCGGACTCGTGGCACGCACGGTGTATCGGCCCCGCGCCGTTCGCGGGGCAGAAGGCGTGGAAGCCCGCCAACGCCGATGGCGAGGGTAAGGACCAGATGACGGCGTTGTCCGCGACGCAGGGCTCGGTGAACACGGCTTACGCGGCGATGACCAACCGGCTCGACCTGTGCGACATTCGCGACATGGCGGAGACGCTCGGATTCAAGCGAGCCGACGGGGCGGAGTTCGAGGTCGTCCCGTCCGCAACTCTCGGCACCCAAAACGCGTCGCCGCTCACGATGGCGTCGGTGGCCCAGGTCTTCGCGAACAACGGAGTCAAGTGCGAACCGATCGCCATTACGAGCGTCGAAACGCTGAGTGGCGAGTTCCTTGGTGGCCAGACGAGCACGTGCTCGCGGGTGATTCCCCAGAACGTCGCCCAGGGCGTGGCGTTCGGGATGCAGCAAGTGATTCTCAACGGCACGGGAACGAGTGCGAAACTCGCGGGCGGGCGTCCGGCGGCCGGAAAGACGGGAACCGCGCAAGACAACGTCCACGGTTGGTTCATGGGATTCACGCCGCAACTCGTCGCGGTGACGTGGGAAGGCAACCCCGACCACGACGTGAAGCAACAGAGAATCACGATCAACGGAGTCTTCTACAAGCGCATCTATGGTGCGACGATCTCTGGGCAGAACTGGAAACACTTCATGGATCAGGCCCTCGCTGGCCAACCATTCCTACCCCTGGCTGGTCGCCCGGGCGGTCTGGGTTCGTGGAAGGGCGACGTCCCGGACATCGTGGGCGTTCCAGAGATCGACGCCAAACACGCGATCAACGACCAGGGCTACCTGTGGGAAGTGAATCCGGTCCGCGTCTACTCCGATATCGTCCCGGATGGCTGGGTGATCTCGCAGTTCCCGGCGGCTGGCTCTCCGCCCGATTCGAGTTCGAGCGTGAGCATTACGCTCGCTCGGTCCTCACTACCGGCGTGGTGGACGGATTGGCCTGCGGCGAAGGATCCGTGCGTTGCGCCGCCGGATTGGTGGGGATCCACGTGGCCGCCGTCGCCGTCGTCCGGTTGGGGACCGCCGCCTGGCTTCGATGACTCCGGGTGCGCGGTCGCGCCGACGCCGACACCGAGCCCGAGCCCGACGCCGTAGCGGCCGCGGAGCAGAAGTGGCGATGGGTCCGGTCGCGGTAGGGGCCTTGGCCATCGCGGCGGGTGGTCTCGGGTGGGGCGCCGTCGAGGCGCGCGCTTACACGGTTCGGCGCGTCAACGTGCCGGTCCTGCCTCAAGACGCGGAGCCGATCCGGATGCTTCACCTGTCGGACATTCATCTCGTGCCCCGACAGGAGTCGTTGTTGACGTGGCTCAACGGCCTCGCGGCACTCGAGCCGGATCTCGTGATTGACACGGGAGACAATCTCGCTCATCGCGACGCCGTCGGCCCGCTGCTCGAGGCGCTGGAACCGCTTCTCCGCGTCCCGGGGGCTTTCGTCTTCGGCTCGAACGACTACTTCGGGCCCGTGCCCAAGAATCCGTTCACGTACTTCCGCGGGCCAACGCGCCCAAAGTCGGAACCGGAGCACCTTCCGTGGCAAGACCTTGCCGAAGGCTTTTCGACCGCCGGTTGGAGCAACCTTACGAACGCGCGAGCCGCGGCGACGATCAAGGGGACGGCGATCGAGCTCGTCGGCCTCGACGATCCCCACATCGCCCGCGATCGTCTTCCGGATCCAGCGTCGTCGACCCCGGATGCGGTGCGAATCGGAGTCGTTCACGCCCCGTATTCGCGTGCCCTCGCCGCGCTGCGGGACGACGGTGCGGAATTGATCCTCGCGGGGCACACCCACGGCGGTCAGGTGTGCGTGCCGGGCTTCGGAGCCCTCGTGACGAACTGCGACCTGAACCGACGACGGGCGAGCGGTCTCAGCGGTTGGCCGGGACGCCGTCCAGACCGCGGCGGCGAGGATTCCGTATGGCTCCACGTTTCCGCGGGCGTCGGTACGTCGCCCTACGCGCGCGTCCGCTTTGCGTGCCGACCCTCCGCGACGCTCCTGGAACTCGTCCCGCGGACCGCCTGACGGGAGCACCGCCGGTCCGCGTTACCGGAGCGGCTCGAGGTCGGATATCCTAGGCAGGCTCCATCGGGTGTATGCCCGGCGGAACTCACGGGGTGTGGCGCAGCTTGGTAGCGCGCTTCGTTCGGGACGAAGAGGCCGCAGGTTCAAATCCTGTCACCCCGACCAAGAGAGCAAGGGCGAGAGCTTGCTCTCGCGGCTTGCGAACGCGGGAGGGGTCGAGCGGAGCGCGAAGCGCGGAGCGAACACCCCGGCCGTCGGGCTGACTATGGAGATCGCGTGCGGAAGCGTCAGAGCCTTGACGTTCGCGGCGCAGACGAGAACCGCCCCTACAGCCGGTCCCGCAGCAGCTCCGCGATCTGAACCGCGTTGAGCGCTGCGCCCTTGCGTAGGTTGTCCCCGGAAACGAAGAGTGCGAGCCCGCGCCCGTCGGGCACCCCGGGATCGACGCGAATGCGTCCCACGAGCGATACGTCGCCGCCCGCGGCATCCAGCGGGGTCGGCACCTCGGCGACCCGTACCCCCGGAGCATCGTCGAGTAGCTCGTAGGCCCGCTCCGGCGAGAGCGGACGCGCGAACTCTGCGTTGATCGACAGCGAATGCCCGGTGTACACCGGCACGCGCACGCACGTCCCGCTCACGAGGAGGTCGGGGATACCGAGAATCTTGCGCGACTCATCGCGCAGCTTCTTCTCCTCGCCCGTCTCGTTGAGACCGTCGTCCACGATGCTGCCCGCGAGCGGAAGAACGTTGAATGCGATCGGCGCCGAGAACGCCTGAGCCTCGGGCATCGCGACGGCGCCACCGTCGTGCGTGAGCTTCGCCGCGTCTTCGACGACGGCCTTCACCTGCCCGTCGAGTTCCGCGACGCCGCCGAGTCCGGCCCCGGAGACCGCCTGGTAGGTCGAAATCACGAGACGGAGGAGCCCGGCCTCGTCATGGAGCGCCTTGAGGACGGGCATTGCGGCCATGGTCGTGCAGTTCGGGTTGGCGACGATCCCTTTGGGTATGCTCCCGAGCGCCTCGGGGTTCACTTCCGACACCACGAGAGGCACCTCGGGATCCATGCGCCAGGCGGAAGAATTGTCGATGACGACCGCACCCGCGGCCGCGAAACGCGGCGCCTGCTCCTTCGACGTGCCGCCGCCCGCGGAGAACAGCGCGAGATCGATTCCGGCGAGATCGGCGGTGGCGACGTCCTCGACGACAACCTCGATGTCACCCCAGGGCAGCATCGTGCCCGCGGACCGCGAGGACGCGAAGTAGCGCACGGTGGCGTCGGCGAATCCACGCTCGGCGAGAAGGCGCCGCATGACGGCGCCGACCTGCCCGGTAGCGCCGACGACCGCGACGGTCGCGCTCATCGTCCGGACCCGCCGTACACGACGGCCTCGCCGTCGGACGAGTCGAGCCCGAACGCGGTGTGGACGGCCTGGACGGCCGCGTCGAGCTGCTCGGCACGCGTCACGACGGAGATGCGGATGTCCGAGGTCGAGATCATCTCGATGTTCACGCCCGCGTCGCGGAGGGCGCCGAAGAAGCGGGCGCTGATGCCCGTGCTCGAGCGCATGCCGGCGCCGACGAGAGAGACCTTGCCGATCTCGTCGTCGTACCGCACCTCGGCGTGCCCGATCTCGGCCTTGTCGGCCTCGATCGCCGCGATGGCCGCCGCGCCCTCGCTCTGCGGCAGCGTGAAGGAGATGTCGGTGAGGCCCGTGGCGTGGGCGGACACGTTCTGGACGATCATGTCGACGTTGACGTCCGCGCCCGCGACGGCCTCGAAGAGGCGAGCGGCCTTGCCCGGGACGTCGGGGATGCCGATGACGGTGATCTTCGCCTCGGAGCGATCGTGCGCGACTCCCGCGATGATGGGCTCTTCCATGGTGTCTCCCTTGTCAGTATCCGCCGTCACCCATGTTCCCTCCTTGCCGGAGAACGATGAGCGCACATGGATCGGTACGTCGTATCGGCGCGCGTACTCGACGCAGCGCGGCATGAGGACCTTGGCGCCGGACGCGGCGAGTTCGAGCATCTCCTCGTACGTGACGCGTTCGAGTCGCCGGGCGGTCGGGACGATGCGCGGGTCCGCGGTAAAGACGCCGTCGACGTCGGTGTAGATCTCGCACACGTCGGCGCCCAAAGCCGCGGCGATGGCGACCGCGGTCGTGTCGGATCCCCCGCGCCCGAGCGTCGTGATGTTCTTCGTGTCGACGGATACACCCTGGAATCCGGCGACGATCGCGACGTCGCCCTCTTCGATGGCCTTCACGACCCGTCCCGGCGTGACGTCGATGATGCGGGCTTTGCCGTGGTGCTCGCTCGTGATGACGCCGGCCTGCGAACCGGTGAACGACTGCGCCCCCACGCCCTGGTCTCGGATGGCCATGGCAAGTAGCGCCATGGAGATGCGCTCGCCGGCGGTGAGCAACATGTCGAGTTCGCGAGCGTGGTTCCCGTCGGATACCTCGTGGGCGAGATCGAGGAGCTCGTCGGTCGTGTCGCCCATCGCGGATACGGCGACGACGACGTCGTTGCCGGCCTTCTTCGTCTCGGCGATGCGCTGCGCCACGCGCTTGATCGCGGCGGCGTCGGAGACGGAGGAGCCGCCGTACTTCTGGACGACGAGGCTCATCGGTTTCTCCGAGTCGTACGGGAATCCGGACGCGGCGCGCCCGGCTCGCCCAATTCTAGTGGGCGCGGTCGGGGACCATGGTCCGGCGTCGCGACCCGCCGCTAGTCGAACGTCGCGAGAAAGTCCGTGACGTGCTCGTACATCGCCTCGGCGGCCGCGGCGTCGTACTCGTGCCAGCCCTCGAAGGCGAAGAGGTGGCCGTCGCCCGGGTACTCGAACACTTCGCATCGGTCGCCCGAGAGTGCGAGTAGTGCGTCGTTCTCGTCCGTCTCGATCCACGGATCGTCCTGCATGAAGTGAAGCTGCGCGCGTAGCGCGTCCGGCCATGCCAGCGCCCCATCGATCCACGCGGGGGAGAGCGCCCCGTGCATCAGGACGAGGCCGGCGGCCTCCGGGCGCGTGAGGGCGAGGATCTCGCCCACAGCCGCACCGAGCGAGAATCCGGCGTACACACGCGGCCCCGTCAACGAATGCGTGTGGCTGATCGCGGTCGAGACGAACGCGGGTGGTCCGCCCGACGAATCCACGCGCGCGACCCCGTCGTCGACGTCGGTGTACGTCTCGCCGTCGAACAGGTCGGGCGTGAGGACGATATGCCCGTCGCTGCGTAGAGCGTCGGCCCAGTCGAGCACGTGGGTGGTCAATCCGAGAGCCGAATGCAGCAATACGACGTTGGCCATGTCCCCTCCCTGAGTTCTACGGCTAGGTGACGACGCGTCGTCCCTCGAAGGCGCGGCCGAGCGTCACTTCGTCGGCGTACTCAAGGTCGCCACCGACGGGGAGCCCGGACGCGAGGCGCGAGATGGTCACGCCCATGGGGGCGAGAAGACGCGTGAGGTAGGTGGCCGTCGCCTCGCCCTCGATGTTGGGGTCCGTCGCGATGATGACCTCCGTGATCGTCTCCTCGCCGAGGCGAGCGAGGAGGCCGCGGATTCTGAGGTCGTCGGGCCCGACGCCGGCCATGGGGTCGATGGCGCCGCCCAGCACGTGGTAGCGGCCGCGGAACTCGCGGGTGCGCTCCACGGCCATGACGTCCTTCGGCTCCTCGACGACGCAGATCACCTCGTCGGAGCGCCGCGGGTCGGCGCAGATGCGGCACAGCTCGCCCTCGGAGACGTTGCCGCAGCGCTCGCAGAACCGCACCTTCTCTTTGACCGTGGTGAGGACCTCGGCAAGACGCGCCACATCGGCCGCGTCCGCGCCGAGGAGGTAGAAGGCGATGCGCTGCGCGCTCTTGGGGCCGATTCCCGGCAGGCGACCGAGCTCGTCGATCAGGTCCTGCACCGCGCCGTCGTACATGCCCTCCAGAGTAGGCGCCCGCTGGGACGCACGGGTCGAGGCGCTCCCTAGTCCTCGTCGACCACCGTGCCGCCGAGCAGTTTCGCTACGGCGTCCGCGCCGGTAAGGCTCGCGTCGGGCGCGGGGGCGTCGCCGGGCGAGGCCTCGTCTTCCGTCGCGGCGGTTCGTCCTTGCGCCGGTTCGGACGGCGCCGGCGCCGGTGGCGATGCCGGCGTCGCCGGTGCGGCGGCGCGAGGCGCGGGCGTCGGCGTCGGGACGCCGCCCTCGGGCTCGCCGAGAACGCTTACCTGAAGTCCCAGAGTCTCGCGGATGGCGAGGGCGACGTTCTCCGCGTGTTGGCCGCCGTTGAAGCGATCCGCGAGCTGTGGGCTCGAGAACGCGAGGTGGACGACGTCGCCCTCGACGCGCGCGACCTGCGCGCTCTGGCTGACGAGAACCCAGGTCACCCGCCGACGCTCCAGCGTCCCGAGGACCTCGCTCCAGCGTCGCCGGAGGAGCTCCGCGTCCTCGCTCCCAGCAGCGGCGGGAGGCTCGGGCGCAGGAACGACGGTCTCCGGCTCAGGCTCGGGTTCAGGTTCCGGCGCGGGCGGTGCCGGAACGGATTCGGGCGTGGGAGGCGGCATCTCGACGGCCTCCTCGGCGACTGGGAGCTCGGGAGCGGGAGGTTCCGAGGCCTCCTCGCCGACCGCGCCGTCGTCCTCGACCCCGCTCTCTATCGGTTCGGGTTGAGCGTCGGGCGCGGGTCCGCGGTTGGCCACAACGAGAGCCGCGAGGGGGCTGGGAGGTCGGGCGGGGGTGTCCGTTCCGGCCGCATCGGCCGCGCCAGCGGCCGCCCTTAGGTCCGGAGCGGACGCGCCCGCCCGGCCCGGACCGGCCGACGATGGCACCTCTCCAGCAACAAGACGCGCGCACAACAGCTCGAGGTGCAGCCGCGGCGACGTCGCCCCCACCATGGAGGTCAGCGCGTCGTTCACGCGGTCCGCCGCGCGCGACGCGCGGTCAAGCCCGAGGCGGCGCGCCTGGTCCCGCATCCGGTCGAGCTGATCGAGCGGTACCGCCCCGAGGGCTTTCGCTCCGGCCTCACCCGCCGCCGCGAGGATCAGGAGGTCGCGGAGCCGCTCCAGCAGGTCTTCGACGAATCGTCGCGGCTCGTGCCCGGTCTGGATTACCCGTTCTACGACCGCGAAGAGCGAGGCGCCGTCGGCCGCCGCGAGCGCGTCCACGGCGTCGTCGAGCAACGCGGCGTCCGTGAACCCCAAGAGTGCGATTGCCCGCTCGTACGTGATGCCGTCGTCGTCCGATCCCGCCATCAGTTGATCGAGCACGGACAGCGAGTCGCGCACCGATCCACCGCCGGCGCGGACGACGAGCGGCAGGACGCCGGATGCGACGGTCACCTTCTCGGCGTCGCACAGCTTCTGGAGGTAGTCGGTCAGGACGGCCGGAGGCACGAGGCGGAACGGGTAGTGGTGGGTGCGCGATCGGATGGTACCGATGACCTTGTCGGGCTCGGTGGTCGCGAAGATGAACCGCACGTGCGGCGGCGGCTCCTCGACGAGTTTGAGGAGCGCGTTGAACCCTTGGGGGGTGACCATGTGCGCCTCGTCGAGGATGAAGATCTTGTAGGCGTCCCGCGCGGGCGCGAAGGCGGCGCGCTCGCGGAGCTCGCGGGCGTCGTCGACGCCGTTGTGGGACGCGGCGTCGATCTCGACGACGTCGACCGACCCGCTTCCGCCCGTGGCAAGTTCGACGCATGAGTCGCACGCGCCGCACGGCGTGTCCGTGGGCCCCTGGGCGCAGTTGAGGCAGCGGGCGAGGATGCGCGCGGACGTCGTCTTACCGCATCCGCGCGGCCCGGAGAACAGGTAGGCGTGGGCGACGCGGTCCGTCCGGAGCGCGTGCATGAGCGGCTCGGTGACGTGCTCCTGGCCCACGACCTCGGCGAAGGTGTCGGGTCGGTAGCGACGGTACAGGGCCTGGTTCACACGATTGACTCTAGGGCAGGTAGCCCCGAGACGCGAAGGACCCCCCACGCACCCGCCAGAGCCCGCGTACCCTTGCTGCATTTCTGCCCTGGGGGAGTTCCGCGAGGTGACGCCGCGTGGGGGGTCGTGCCCAGTCTACCGGCGGCGACGACGGAACGTACGGGTCGGTATGGGAACTGCGGTCGTATCCCCCGCGTTGCTCCGGTAGCATCGGTGCCCCTGGAGGATTCGCCTAGTGGCCTATGGCGCACGCTTGGAAAGCGTGTTGGGTGCAAGCCCTCGGGGGTTCGAATCCCCCATCCTCCGCCAAGGGGACCGTCTCGATTAGGGTGGTGTCGTGGACAAACCGACTAGTTCGACGAGCAAGTTCCGGACTCGTCGCGAGGTCCTGCGTCGTCGTCGCCGCGAACGGCAGATGTTGTTCTTCGGTATTCTCGTGGTCGCCGTGGGCGCGGTCGCGTTCGGCGCGTACTCCGTGTACAACGGCACGATCGAGGGTCCGTTCCACCGGCCGTTCGTCACGGTCGCGGGCGACTTCAACAGCACCGTTCGTCTTCCCTGCCCGCCCGCGGACTCGCTCCCGATGGACTCCAAGGACGTCGCCGTGCGCGTGCTGAACGGGACGAAGCGCTCGGGACTCGCGGGAACCGTCCTCACCGACCTTGAGGGCCGCGGGTACTACGGCCTTGGGGCGGCGAACTGGTCACGGTCGTACGACGGCGTGGCGCGCATCATGTTCGGCGTCGACGGCGTGCAGCAGGCGTACACGGTCGCGCGGAACTTCCCCGACTACGAGCTCATCCTCGACAGTCGTAAGGGCCCGACCGTCGACGTCGTCATGGGAGAGGCGTACGAGAACGAGCTCGTGCCGCTGCTTGACTCGTCGCTCGATCCCACGCTGCCTCTTAGCGCCCGCGCGGAATGCCTGAACGCCCGACTGATCGACCCGGAACCCGCCCCGCGAACCCTCCCCGACAACCCCTTCGCGTCGCCGGAACCCTCGGCGTCGCCGAGCGCGAGTTAGGCGCGTCGTGTCCTACCCGCCGCCCGAGCCACCCGCCGGTCCGCCGACCGAATACGGTCCGCCGCCGGGGTACTCGCCGCAGTCGGAGTACGCGGCACCTCCGACCGCCCCGCAACCCGCTTACGCGGCGCCGCCGAACCCGTATGCCCCGCCGCAGTACTCGGCTACTCCGGCGCCCGTGACGAACACGTCGGCCGTCATCGCCTTCGTCCTGTCGCTGCTCGGTCTGGTTTTCACCCCGATTGTCGACATCGCGGCGGTCATCCTTGCCCATCACGCGTTGTCGACGACGCGGCGCACGGGCCAGGCGGGTGCCGGCCTCGCCAAAGCCGCGCTGGTGATCGGATACTCGCTCATTGTCGCGGGGGCGGCCCTGACGGCGTTCCTCGCTTCGATGATCGCCGCCTCGGTCGCGGTGTAGTTCGGCGGAGAGGCCGAGGGCCCGAGGCGCTCGCGCGCTCCGGGCCCCTCTGGCGGTGACGGTGGGATTTGAACCCACGGTGGAGTTGCCCCCACACACGCTTTCGAGGCGTGCTCCTTAGGCCGCTCGGACACGTCACCGCGGTCGAGAATACAGCCCGCGTGCGAGGGCGACAAACGGCGGATGCGCCTCTAGTCGCGACGGTCCTCGAAGAAGGCCGTCAACGGGGCCGCGCATTCGTCCTCGAGGACGCCGGCGATCACCTCGACGCGTGACGTTCCGCGGGCGTCGCGGACGAGGTCCCATTGCGATCCGGCGGCGCCCGCCTTCGCGTCCCACGCGCCGAAGACGAGCCGCGAGATGCGCGACTGGACGATGGCCCCGGCGCACATGGCGCAGGGCTCGAGCGTGACGACGAGCGTGTGGCCGTCGAGGCGCCACGTCCCCTGGCGGACGGCCGCCTCGCGAAGGGCGAGGACCTCGGCGTGCGCGGTGGGGTCGTGCGCGGCCTCTCGGCGGTTGTGCCCGCGGCCGACGATCGCGCCCGAGCGGTCGAGCACGACTGCCCCGACGGGCACGTCGCCGTCGGCGATGGCGAGCCTCGCTTCCGCCAAGGCGTCGCGCATCGCGGACTCGTCGGTGCTCGCCATGCGTTCAGGGTAGTGCGCGGGAGCGAATCGGTGTCGGACCCGCGCGAGATCATGGAATCGTCCCCAGCGAGGGGTTGTTATCCACAGAAGATCCACAGGATCGTCCACCGAAAACGCAAGATATAGTGGTCGATCGGGCGACACGCCGCAACATCTTGTGTTTCTGGTGGGCCTGTGTGTACCGTCGGAGGACGCCCGTCGGAAGGCCCGCAGCGCCGCGTAGGCATCGCGTAGACGACGGCATGATCGAAGGAACAGGGGAGAGAAGTGACCATTACTGAGCCGACCCATCAGCCCGACGCCAGCGAGGTCGTCCCGGCGTACAGCGGAATCCAGGTAACCAAGCGCGACGGCTCGCGCGAGCCGTACAACGCCGACCGCATCAACCGCGCGATCGAACGTGCCGCGGAGGGTCTCGAGGACAAGATCTCCAAGGTCACGCAGGTCGCGTCCGAGCTCGCCATCACGCTCTTCGACGGCATCACGACCGAGCAGCTCGACGAGGCCGCGATCGGCGTCGCCATCCAGAACGTCAAGGAAGACCCCGACTTCGACGTGATCGCCGCGCGCCTTCTCCGCAAGGTGATCGCCAAGCGCGTCCTCGGCAACTACGAATCCGACCTCGAGCTCGCCCTTCTGCACCAGGCACGTTTCCCCGGCTACATCCGCGACGCCGTCGAGGAGGGGCTGCTCGACGCGCGCCTCGAGTCCCACTTCGACCTCGACGCGCTCGCCGCGGCCATCGACCACACGCGCGACGACCTGCTTAAGTACATCGGCACGGTCACCATGCGCAACCGCTACATGATCACGGGACGCAACGGAAAGCCGCTCGAGGTCCCGCAGTACTTCTGGATGCGCGTCGCGATGGGGCTCTCGCTCAACGAGAAGAACCCGACCGAGGTCGCGATCAAGTTCTACGACAAGATCTCGAAGCTCGACTACCTCCCCGCGGGGTCCACGCTCGTCAACGCCGGGACGTCGTACCCGCAGCTGAGCAACTGCTTCGTCATGCAAATGGAAGACGACATGGACCACATCGCCAAGACGGTCGGCGACGTCATGTGGCTGACGAAGGGCACCGGCGGCATCGGACTCAGCGTCACCAAGCTGCGCGCCGAGGGCTCGCCGATCCGATCGAACAACACGACGTCGACGGGGCCGATCCCGTTCATGCACACCATCGACTCGACGCTGCGCGCGGTCAGCCGGGGCGGCAAGAAGTTCGGCGCCCTCTGCTTCTACATGGAGAACTGGCACCTCGACTTCGCGCAGTTCCTCGACCTGCGCCAGAACTCGGGCGATCCGTACCGCCGCACCCGCACGGCGAACACGGCCGTCTGGATCTCCGACGAGTTCATGAAGAGGGTGCGCGAGGACCAGGACTGGTACCTCTTCGATCCCGCGGACACCCCCGACCTCGTCGAGCTCACCGGATCCAAGTTCTCCGCGCGCTACGCGGAGTACGTCGCGCTCGCCGAGTCCGGCAAGCTGCGCACGTTCCGCAAGATGCGTGCTCGCGAGCAGTACAAGGCGATCCTCGTCATGCTGCAGTCCACGTCGCACCCGTGGCTCACGTGGAAGGACACGATCAACAACCGGGCGCTCAACACGAACACGGGGACGATTCACCTGTCGAACCTCTGCACCGAGATCTGCCTTCCGCAGGACCGCGACAACATCTCGGTGTGCAACCTCGCATCCGTCAACCTCGCCACGCACCTCGTGGACGGGACGATCGACTGGACGCGCATGGAGGAGTCGGCCCGCCTCGCCGTGCGCCAGCTCGACAACCTGGTGGACATCACGCTTTCGTCCGTGCCGGAGTCCGAGCACGCGAACAGCGAGAACCGCGCGATCGGGCTCGGCGTCATGGGATTCACTGACATCGCCGAGCGCCTCGGCCTCGCGTACGAGTCCGAGGAGTCGTACGACCTGATCGACGAGATCATCGAGTTCGTCTCGTACCACGCGATCGACGAATCGGCGAACCTCGCGCGCGAGCGCGGCGCGTACCGCAACTTTGAGGGCTCGGGTTGGTCGAAGGGCATGGTGCCGTTCGACACGATCGCGACGACGGAGGCCGACCGCGGCGTTCCGATCGCGGTCAACCGCACCACGCGCCAGGACTGGGACGCGCTCCGCGACAAGGTGAAGGGCGGTATTCGCAACGCCACGCTTATGGCCGTCGCCCCGACCGCGTCCATCGGCCTCGTCGCCGGAACGACGCCGGGCTTCGACCCGCAGTTCTCGCAGATCTTCTCCCGCGCGACCTCGTCGGGCAAGTTCCTCGAGGTCAACCGGAACCTCGTGAAGGACCTCCAGGACCTCGGGATGTGGGAGACGGTGCGCGACCGTCTGCTCGAGGTGCAGGGCGACCTCAGCCAGATCCCCGAGGTTCCGCAGCACCTCCAGGACGTGTACAAGACGTCGTTCCAGCTCTCGCCGTACGCGTTCATCGAGGTCGCGGCGCGCGCCCAGAAGTGGATCGACCAGGCGATCAGCCGGAACATCTACCTCGAGTCGCGCGATGTCGACGGAATGATGGATCTCTACTCGGCAGCGTGGGAGCGAGGCGTCAAGACGACGTACTACCTCCACATGAAGCCGCGTCACACGGCCGAGCAGTCGACGGTGCGCGTGAACAAGACCGAGCGGATCAACACGACCGGATCCGCGGGGACCTCGAAGTCCTCGTCCCCGGCTCCCGCCGCGCGGCCCGCCCGCAAGGGGTTCGGGGGGCTGACGGCGAAGTCCTCCGCCGGCTCGGCTGGTCCGGTCGCCTCGACGGTATCCGCCGAAAGCCTAGGGGCGGCCGCTGGCGCGGCCGATGCGGTTTCGACGGACACCGCCGAGCCGACCTCAATTGTCGCGTCCCCCGACGTTCGTCCGGCCGACGTTGCGGGAGATCGCGCTGAGACGGCTTCGATCGTCGCCTCACCTCAGGACGCGCCAGCAGAAGCGGCGGTCGTCACGGATGAGCCGAAGTCCCTAGAGACGGCACCGGCGGGGGTTACGGCCGATGTTGTTGCGAGCGTTTTCGCGCAGGCGTACACCGGAGCCGCGCCCGCCGCGCAGTCGGCGGCAGAGCCGGAGCCGGTCGTCGCGCCCGAGGGGGCGACGCAGTTGCCGATCTCCGGGAAGGATTCGTTCGTGTCCGTCGACGGGGACACGGAGGTGGTGGACGGGGTCGCGTGCCCCGTCGACCCGATGGAACGCCTCCAGTGCGAGTCCTGCCAGTAACGACCACAATCTGACGAGGGAGAACACCATGGCCATTCTCGGCACGGGTATCAAGGACGGACTGCTCCTCAAGCCCATCACGTATCCCTGGGCGATGGAACTGTACGACCAGGCCGTCGCGAACACGTGGTTCCCCAATGAGATTCAGTTGGGCGAGGACCTAAGCGACTTCAAGAAGATGACGGACGAAGAGAAGCACGCCGTCACGTTCCTCATGTCCTACTTCAACCCCAACGAGCTGCTCGTCAACAAGGCGCTCGCGTTCGGCGTATACCCGTACATCAACGCGCCCGAATGCCACCTCTACCTCGCGAAGCAGATGTGGGAGGAGGCGAACCACTGCATGTCGTTCGAGTACGTCCTCGAGACGTTCCCGATCGACCGCGAGTCCGCCTACGAGTCCCACGTCTCCGTCCCGTCGATGGCGAAGAAGGAGGAGTTCGAGGTTCGCTTCATCAAGCGGATGACGGAGGAGACCCTCGACATCTCGACGACGGAGGGCAAGAAGGACTTCATCCGCAACCTCATCGCGTACAACATCATCCTCGAGGGCATCTGGTTCTACTCGGGCTTCATGGTCGCGCTGAGCTTCCGTCAGCGGAACCTCCTGCGCAATTTCGGCTCGCTCATGGACTGGGTGATTCGCGACGAGTCGCTCCACCTCCAGTTCGGCATCAACCTCATCCTCACCGTGCTCGAGGAGAACGAGGACCTTCAGACGCCGGAGTTCGCCGAGGAGATCCGTCAGATGATCCTCGGCGCCGTCGAGATGGAGGAGCAGTACAACCGCGACCTGCTTCCGACCGGGATCCTCGGACTGAACGCCGACTACGTGAACCAATACGTGAAGTACCTCGCGGACCGGCGTTTGGAGGAGCTCGGCTTCGAGCCGCACTACAACGTCTCGAACCCCGCGAAGTGGATGGCGACGGCCAACGACACGTTGCAGCTCGTGAACTTCTTCGAGGCGACGAACACGTCGTACGAGGTCAACGCGCAGGCGACCAAGACGAGCGGGTAGCGTTCGCGCCAGACCTTAGTCGTCGTCGCCGTCGGACGAGCCGGCGTCGGCCGAGCCGGTGTCGGTCGGCGTGGTCTGAATGACCACGAGGCCGACTGCGTAATTGTCGCCCGTGCTTCCCGCCGTCAGCGTGTGGTCTCCGTCGTCGACCGTCTCGGTCTTGAAGTCCTTGGCGTCCGTGCCGAGCGAGTTCGCCGCCCCGGACCCGAACGCGGTCGAGTCGAACGCGTTGTCCTTGTCCCCGGTGGAGATCGCGCCGCCGCTCGTGGTGTGCTCGGGCGTCATCTTCTCGCCGTCGAGCGTAAGCGTGTCGCCGTCGATGCCCTTGTCGCCCTCCCACGCGATCACCGAGACCTTGACGTCGCTCTCGCCGTCCGTCGCGAAGGTGTAGTCCGCGTCGTCGTCCTTGGTGACTGGATCGGCGCCGCCGTAGATCGCGACACTGTTCTTCGGGAGGACCGCCTGCTCGTACACCGCGGTCAACGCGAATCCCGCGTAGTACGAGGGGTCGGTGTCGGTGCGGCCGTCGGACACCGCGATGTCGGCGACGGCCCACGATCCGCCGCCGTACTGGTGGATGAGGTCGGTGAGGTCGGCGCGCGACTGGTAGTAGGTGCGACCGCCCGGGTCGGTCCACGTGGAGACCGAGTCAGCCGTGACCTCAATGTAGGTTGAGGACCCCGGGGGACGGACGCGCGCGACATTCGTCGCGTCGGTGAAGTCGTCCGAGGGGCCATGGTTGGCGGACCAGACGAGTACTCCGGCGAGAACCGTTCCGTCGGCAGGGATAGTCAGCGTCGTGGCAGCCGAGTTGCGCGTACCGCCCTGCGAGTTGACCTCCTGCATGTCCCAGGCGTTGTTGTTGTTTGAGCTCTTGACGGCGTTGCCGTTGAAGTCCATCGCCTTCTGGCAGTCGGAGTCCGACGTGTCGCACGTCATCAACGGACCGCCAGCGACGGTCGTGCCGAGGTTGCCCTCTCCCGCCCACAGCAGGTCGCCGTTACGGCTATCCGGGGCGAGGCCCGTGCGGATCGATCGGCTCGCGGAGAAGCCGGCGGCATCCGCGACCGTGAAGTTGGTGACCGCGCTCGCGCTAAGCGTTCCGCTCACCTCAACGTCGAGGTTGAGGGTCGCGACGGTTCCGGCGGGGACGCTCGCGATGACGCACGTGGCCTGCGAAGCGGAGACGTCGCAACTCCAGTCGCCCACGGAGATCGAGCCCGCCGCGAAGTCGAGCCACGCCGCGAGCCGTTCGGCCGACGCCGCATTCGTCCCGACGCCGCCGCCCGAGGGGCCGGAGAACGTCACGCCGCTCGGCGGGACGACGGTCACCGTCACCTGTCCGGAATTGTCGGCGCCGCTGTTCGTCACGCGAACGGGGATGGACGGCGACGTTCGCGCCAGCTCGATGAAGTTCAGGCCGCCGGCGTATAGGGCGAGGTTCACATCGACGGGGGTATCGCTCGCGCCGGTGCCGTCCGAACCCGTGTCCCCCGAACCCGTGTCACCCGAACCCGTGTCACCGGCGGTCGACGAGTTCGCGGAGCTCGAACCCTGGCTCGTCGGGACAACGGCGTCGTTTGCGCCTCCGTTGAGGTCGGGCACGTACACCGGGAGATCGTTCGTGTCGAGAGACGGTGCAGCGCCGATGAAGAGCTGCACGGTGCCCGTCGGATCGTCCGCGGTGGGGTTCGATCCGTGGAGACCCAGTGTTCCGACGATGCCGGCCGACGCGACGGCGAGAGCCGCCACGCCAACGGTGGCCGCGAGGCCCGTGAGGATCCCGGAGCCGGATCCGAAGGTGTTCGCGAGGAAGCCCGAGGTCGCCGTGCTCGACACCGTACCACCGTGCCCGAGGGAGGCGATGCGCGCGAAGACGCCGCTCAGCCCCGCGACCGTTCCCGCTCCGGCCCCGGCTGCCACGCCGCCGACGACACCGCTGGCGGCGCCGCCCGCGCCGCCCGCGCTCGCCGCTCCCGCCGCGACGTTGCCGGCACCGACGCCGCCGATGGGAAGGCTCGTCTCCAGGGCACCCACGCCGATCACACCGAGGATGAGCGGGGCGATGACCGCGCGGAGCCCGCGGTTGACGTCCTCGAGCTCGCCCACGAGCGCGGCGCAGCGATCGCACGCCTTGATGTGCCCCTCGACCTTCACGTGCTCGCGCTTGGTTAGGCCGCCGCGAACGTATGCGGCCAGGTGCTCGGAAACCGCGAGGCAGTCGAGGTTGTCCGTCGTCGCGAGGTGCTGCTGCAGGTACGCCTGGCGGAGCGCCTCTCGCGCGCGGTACGCCAGCGCCGCGACGCCGTTCGGACTGAGCCCCAGGAGCGGCGCGACCTCGCCGGGCGACTTCTTCTCGATCTCCGTGTACCAGAGGACGACCTGCCACCGCTCGGGAAGCGACTTGAAGGCGTCCGCGACGACGCCCTGTTCGAAGCTGTCGAGGGCGGGCTCGTCACTCGGCTTCTCGTAGCCGATCGCCTTGTCGTGCGTCGTCATGTCCTCGTCGAGGCGCGTCTTCTTGCCCTTGGCGATCATGTCGAGACCGGTACGGCGCACGACGGTAAAGAGATACGCGCGGAACGCCATGTCCGGGCCGTCACCCTGCTGCAGCGCCTTGAGGACGCGCGCGAAGGCCTCGGAGACGATGTCGTCGACGTCGGAGGGCGCGCCGGAGTACATTGCGGCGACGCGTCGAGCCGCCGCGCCATGTCGTTCGAACAGCACTCCGAACGCCGCTGACTCTCCGGCGCGAACGCCGGCGATGAGTTCAGCGTCGCTGGATTGGTCGGTCCAGAGACTGACCCTGGCGTTGTCCATCGATGCTCCGTTCGGGCTTCTACGCCCTCTATCCAATGGTCCCTGGTCGCCATCACGGGATGCAACCTGGTGAAGTGCGACGTTTGTCACACCTTCGCCGGATGGATTTCTCAGGATCTTGAGATTTCTTCGGATAACGGCGTCATAACGGAGTGACGAATCTCTCTCATGAAGCATGACAGACGTCGATGTGAGTCGATCAGGACCCGCGAGTGCCCTCACCGAGGAGTGGCGCGCGGCCAGTGTGCAAACCGTGTGGCTCCGCCCGGGCGACTGGTACACGCCCGCCGTGGACGCTCTCGTCGAGGCCATTGAAGCCGGGCTCGACACCGCCCCCTCTGCTTCGCGACTGGGCGCGGCTCGCGCGAACGCGGGCGTCGGAATCACCGAGGCGATCGACGACCTGGCGATCGTGTTCCGCGCCGCGGGCTACGAGGACACGCCCATCCGGTCGGTCCGAGCGCTGTGCGAAGGGTGGACGGGCGGCAACCCCGCCGGAGGCTCGCTGGGCACCATGACCGACCCCGAGTCGGGTCTCGGGACCGTCGAGTACCTGTCGCAGCGTCTCGTCGAGGTATACGGCGCGGCTAGGCGCCGTGGCGAGCGCGTCGGCGACACTCACGCGCTGGTCGTCGTGGACGTCTCCGTGGTCGACTCGGACGTGTGGCAGCGTATCGCCCGCAACGCGGCCGTCGGTTCGGCCCTCGTCGCCGCCTACGGCGACGGGCACCCGATGGCGCACCTCGGCGACGGGCTCTACGGGGTCCTCGTTCGTCGGGGCGAGGCCCTCGGTTCCGGCATCGCGGCGCTTCGCGAGCACATCGCCGAGCGCGCCACGAGCATGCGCGTCGGCAACCTGTGGCGTCAACCGCCGCGCGTGTGGGTCGAGGCCCTGCCCGAGACGCACGCGTATGCCGTCGAACTCTTGAACACGTTGCAGCGGTAGTCCACCTCTCCCCCGTCCCTTCCCCCCGGTACGCCGGTGCAACGTGCTTAAGTCCCCGGGTCCCCGGCGTCCGTCGCCAGGGACCCGGGGATGTGTACGTTCAGGGGACTAATCGACGAGGTCGCGGATCACGTCGGCCGTGCGCGCCAGCTCCTCCTCGGTGTTGTAGTAGTGCACCGATGCGCGCGTCACCTCCTCGAGGCCGCGCGCGGTGAAGTCGCGCATCGACGCCGAGCGCCGGACGATCCACGTATTGATGTGATGCTCCCGAAGCGCGACGCGCACCTCCTCGGCGGAGAATCCGTCGACCGTGAACGTCACGATCCCGCACAAACGCTCGCCGCGATCGCGGATGGTGACGCCGGGGATCTCGGAGAGCATCCCGCGCAGTGCCGCGGCGAGCGCGAAGACGCGGGCCTCGATCACCGTGGTGTCGAGAGCGGTCGCGTACCGGGCGGCCGCGCCGAGCCCGAGCTGGAGGGCGACGGACCGTTCGAAGGTCTCGAGGCGACGGGCGCCGGCGACCGGCTCGAAATCCAAGGGAGACGTCCACGCCTGCGAGTGCTGATCGGCGAAGGCCGGCGTCATCATCTCGATCGCGCGGTGGCTTGCCCAGAGGAAGCCCGTGCCGCGCGGTCCCCTGAGGTACTTGCGTCCGGCGCCCGAGATGAGGTCGCAGCCGATCTCCTCGACGTCGAGGTGCATCTGGCCGACGCTCTGGCACGCGTCGACGAGGTAGAGGATTCCGGCGTCCTTGGCTACCTTTCCGACGCGCGCGACCGGATTCACGAGCCCCCCGTACGTGGGGATGTGGGTCACGGAGATGAGTCGGGTCTTCTCGTCGATCGCTTCGCGTAGCGCGTCGACGTCGATCTGTCCGTGCTCGTCGTCCGGGATGTATTCCGTCTTCACGCCGTAGCGGTTCTTCAGATACTGATACGCGTAGACGTTGGACGGGTACTCGGCCTCCGACGTCAATATCCGGTCGCCCCGCTTCCACGGGAGGGAGGTGAGGGCCGTCTGCCACGCCACGGTGGCGCCGCTGAAGAACGCGACGCCGCTCGTCGTCGCTCCGAGGAGCGTCGCGACGGACTCGTACGCCCGCTCGAGCGCGGGTTCCGCGAGCGCCTCGGCCTCGTACCCGCCGAAGACCTCCTCGGCACGCAGTTGCTCGTGGACGGTGTCCATGACGATCGCCGGGGGCAGGGAGGTTCCGGCGTTGTTCAAGTGGAGCACGGTGTCCGCGGCGCGCGTCTCCGCTCGAACCCTCTCGACGTCAATCGGCATGGCGCCAGTCTAGGTTGACCTCGCGCGCGCCGTCGGGAGCGATAGCCTCGGAATCGTGAGCGAGCGACGCGTGCGCGTACGGGTGAAGGCCGGTAGCCGAGCCGAGCCGGGAGTGGAGGTGGGCGCCGACGGGATGCTCGTGGTGACGGTGCGGGAACGCGCCATCGAGGGGGCGGCGAATCGAGCGGTGGAGGCGGCGCTCGCGGCGCACTACGGCGTGGCGAAGCGGGCGGTGCGGATTACGGCGGGCGCGACGGCGCGCATCAAGACGGTGATGGTCGAGACGCCCTAGCTACGCCGCCACACGACGAGAGCCCGACCCTCGCTGCGACCGACGCGCCGGCCCCGCTCGACGATCACCACGCGACCGTCGGGGGCCGAGGTGAATATCCGGGAGCCCGTGTCCGCTCGCGGACGGAGTCGCTCGACCTCCTCGGCGAGCCGATCGACGCGTTCCTGGAGCGTGAGGATCCGCGCGATTCCCGCGAGGTTGATTCCCTCGTTCTGGCTCATGCGCTGCACCTCGCGCAGCGTCGCGATGTCGCGGAGCGAGTACCGGCGCCCCCCTCCGCGCCGTCGCCGCGGCACGACGAGGCCGAGCCGATCGTATTGGCGCAGCGTCTGCGCGTGCATGCCGGCGAGCTCGGCCGCCGCCGACACGGGGAAGACAGGCTCGTCGACGTCGGGTTCGGGCCGTTCGCTCATGCCGTGGCCTTCCGGTAGAGGTCGGCGCGGACGGTGTCGTCGCCGAGTTCGTCGGCGACGGCCGCGAGCGCGTCCTTGGCCTTGGAGCTGAGCTTCGCGGGCACGCGAATCTCGACGGTCGCGAGCAGGTCTCCCGCCCCCTTCTTCGCGGCCAGCCCGCGGCCCTTGACGCGCAGCGTCGTCCCGGAGGCGGTCCCGGCGGGAACCTTGACGCGGACCGTCCCGCCGTCGAGCGTCGGCACCTGGATCTGCGCCCCGAGCGCCGCCTCCATGAACGTCACGGGTACGCGAACGCGGAGGTTCGCGCCGTCGGCGGTGAATACGGGGTGCTTGGCGACGTGCACGGTGAGAACGAGGTCGCCCGGCGGGCCGCCGTTGGGACTCGGTTGACCCTTCCCGCGCAGCCGGATCTTCTGACCGTCGCGCACGCCGACGGGCAAGCGGGTCGACACCTTCGTGCCGCCGACGCTGAGCCGCACCGTCGCGCCCTCCGCCGCCTCGCGGAAGCTCACCTCGGTCGCGGCGGCGAGGTCTCCGCCCGGCTGGGGTCCCATGGAGAACCCGCCGCCGAATAGGTTGCCCAGCAGGTCCTCGAACCCGGGCGGGGCGCCCGCCGTCCGACGCGCGCCTCGCCCGAACATGCCGCTGAATGCGTCCTCGAACCCTGCGCCGCCCGGCTGGAACCGAGCGCCGCCTCCCATCGCGCGTACCGCGTCGTACTGCTGGCGCTGTTCCTTGTCGGAGAGGACGGCGTAGGCTTCGCCGACGTCCTTGAACTTCGCCTCGGCCGTCGCGTCGCCGGGATTCGCGTCCGGGTGGAGCTTGCGCGCGAGGGTGCGATAGGCCTTCTTGATGGTCGCGTCGTCCGCGTCCTTAGGGACGCCCAGCGCGGCGTAGAAGTCCTTGTTGAACCAGTCCTGGCTTGCCACGAGGCCTCCCTTCCTCTCTCGATTCGTCGGCGCGCTACTCGGGCTGCGCCACGACCACCCGCGCCGGTCGGAGGATGCGATCGCCGATCCGATATCCGCGTTGCGCGACCTCCCGAACCGTCGGCTCGGAGACGCCTGCCTCGGGCGCGGAAAGGAGCGCTTCGTGAACGGCGGGATCGAACGGTTCGCCGACCTCGCCGTACGCCGCCCACCCGAGTCGGGTGAGGGTCGCCTCCAGCTTGTCGGCGATCGCGGCGAACGGGCCGTCGAGCTCGCCGTGGTCGCGCGCGGCTGCGATGTCGTCGAGCACGGGTACGAGCGACTCGATCACCTTCGCCGACGCGAGCTCGCCCGCCAACTGGCGGTCGCGATCCACGCGTTTGCGGTAGTTCACGTACTCCGCTTGGAGGCGCTGCAGATCTCCGAGGTGTTCCGCCGCCTTGGCGCGGGCGAGCGCGAGGGCGTCGTCCACCTCCGCTTCGCCGGTCGTGAGACTCGCGAGCTCGGCCTCGAACTCGGCGTCGCTCTCGTCCGGCAGGTCGTCGGGGGTCGCGCCGACCTCCGGCGCGTCCGCGTCCGGTCGGTTGTCGGGCAGTTCCTCGGGGGTAGGCCCCGCGTTGTCAGTCATGTGCTCCTCCGGCCGGAGGGGCGGGGGACGAAGCCCCCGCCCGCGTCCGGACTACTTTTCGTCCTCGTCATCCACGATCTCGGCGTCGACCACGTCCTCGTCGTCGCCGTTCGCGTCGTCGCCGGACGGGGCGTCGCCGCTGTCGGCGCCGTCGGACTGCTGGGCGTAGACCGCCTCGCCGATCTTCTGCGCCTTGGCGACGAGCTCGTCGTGCGCCGTCTTCACGGCGTCGGCGTCGTCGCCCTCGAGGGCCTTCTTGACCGCGGCGATCGCTTCCTTGACGTCGTCGGCGACCTCGGACGGAACCTTGTCGGCGCTCTCGTCGAGGATCTTCTCCGTCTGGTACGCGAACTGCTCGGCGCGGTTGCGCATGTCCGCCTCCTCGCGACGCTTGGTGTCCTCGGCGGCGTGCTCCTCGGCGTCCTTGACCATGCGGTCGATGTCTTCCTTGGACAGGGCGGACCCGCCGGTCACCGTGATCGACTGCTCCTTGCCCGTGCCGCGGTCCTTCGCGCCGACGTGGACGATTCCGTTCGCGTCGATGTCGAAGGTCACCTCGATCTGGGGAACGCCGCGCGGCGCGGGAGCGATGCCCCCGAGCTCGAACGTGCCGAGCAGCTTGTTGTCGCGCGCGAACTGGCGCTCGCCCTGGTAGACCTGCACGAGAACGCTCGGCTGGTTGTCGTCGGCGGTCGAGAACACCTCGGACGACTTGGTCGGGATCGCGGTGTTGCGCTCGATCAGCGTCGTCATGACGCCGCCCTTGGTCTCGATGCCGAGGCTGAGCGGGGTGACGTCGATCAGCAGGACGTCTTTGCGCTCGCCCTTGATCACGCCCGCCTGGAGCGATGCGCCGACGGCGACGACCTCGTCCGGGTTCACGCCCTTGTTGGGCTCCTTACCGCCGGTGAGCTCCTTGACGAGGTCGGCGACGGCGGGCATACGGGTCGAACCGCCGACAAGGACCACGTGGTCGATGTCGGCGAGCTTGATGTCCGCGTCCTTGATCACCTGGTGGAACGGCGCCTTGCACTGGTCGAGTAGATCCTT
>Ga0316575_10000081_pt1 | contig 23102 bp, 23 predicted proteins | sample J5NA_FD_203072 | JGI IMG/M metagenome (GOLD analysis project Ga0316575, IMG submission 203072) | Rhizosphere microbial communities from salt marsh grasses in Alabama, United States - J5-7_050615r2r3 | ecosystem: Host-associated > Plants > Roots > Rhizosphere | place: USA: Alabama | collected...
GCAGTCCCCGACGTTGTCGCCCACGTTGTCGGCGATGGTCGCCGCGTTGCGCGGGTCGTCCTCGGGGATCTGCTGCTCGACCTTTCCGACCAAGTCCGCACCCACGTCGGCCGCCTTGGTGAAGATCCCGCCGCCCACCCGCATAAACATCGCGAGCAGCGCGGCGCCGAAGCCGAATCCCTCGAGAACGGCCGGGGCTTGGTCGCGGAAGATGAGGACCACGAGGGCCGCGCCTCCGAGCCCGAGCCCGACGACGCCCATGCCCACCGCTCCGCCGGTCCGGAACGCGATACGCGCCCCCTCGCGTCGTCCGTCCTCGACGCCCGCGGCGGCGGACACACGGACGTTCGCGCGCACGGCGAGCCACATCCCCATGTAACCGATGGTCGCGGAGGCCCCGGCCCCCGCGAGGAAGAACAAGGAACGCCCCCAGCGCACGCCGGCGTCGCCGGGGAGCAGGAAGAGCAGTCCGAAGGCCACCGCGGCGAAGACCGCGAGCGTCTTCATCTGGCGCGTGAGGAACGCCTGGGCGCCCTCCTGCACCGCCGCGGCCACTTCGCGCATCTTCGTCGATCCGTCGCGCCGGCCCAGCACCCACCGGCGCAGGAGCCACGAGGCGACGAGCGCGGCGCACGACACCGCTCCGATCACGTACAACACGACGACGCTCGTCCCGCCGATGTGCACCGCGGTCCCGGCCTGAGCAAGCATGCGTCCTCCTCGACGACGCGGACGCGGGGATGCCTTCCGGCGTCCGTTGGATACGGGCGAGTCTAAGGGAACATAGATGTAACGGGGGACGAAGGTCCCACCCAACGTTTCCCCGTCGATGTTCGTCACCTTCTGCAGGAGGGCCCGCCGGGCCCCGACGGAGGACACGATGACCGACTGGCACGACGCGATGGAGGGTCTGGTCCGAGAGCGCGAGCGCGCGCTGCTCGGATACGCGTACCTGGTCTGCGGCAACGCGACCGAGGCGCAGGACCTGGTCCAGGACGCCCTCGTCAAGACGTTCTCGCGCCCCCGGCCGGGACTCACGGCCCTCCGAGCGGAGGCCTATGTGCGCCGCGCCATCACCACGCTGTACGTCGACCGCTACCGCCGCCACCAGCGGTGGCTCGCGGTTCAGCACCTCTTCCGGCCGGGCGACGGCAGGGACGCGGAGATCCCGGAGCTCGACATGAGCGCCGACATCCGTGCGGCCCTCGACCTCCTCCCGCCGCGTGAGAGGGCGTGCGTCGTGCTGCGCTTCTTCGACGACCTGACCGTGCCCCAGATCGGACGCCAGCTCGGGATCGCCGGAGGAAGCGTCAAGCGCTACCTCGCCGACGGGATCGCACGCCTCGAGCGGAGCCTCGGCCCGCTCGAGGACGCCTCCGTAGATAACGCCGTCGCCGAGTACCGGTGACGGCGGTCCAGAAAGGACATCGACATGACCAGGCTTTCCGATCTTCTTCGCGGCGCGGCCGATCGCGCCCCGATTGACGAGGCGTCCGTCGCCGTCGACCGCGTATCGCGGCGCGTGCGCCTCAACCGCAGCATGCGCGTCGCGGGCAACGGCGTCGCCGGCGCGGGCGCCGCGGCGCTGGTCGCCTTCGCCGTCGTGATTCCCGGCGCCGCGATGACCGCCAGCTCGCAGGACGATCTGGCCCCCGCGGCCGCCCCGGACGCCGGCGGCGCGGTCAAGGCGAACGAGGCCGACGGCATGCTCGCCGCGCCCGAGGGCCGTGCCATGGCGTGGGGCACCTGCGGCTCCTTCCCCCTCCAGGACTTCGGATACGGAGCGGCGGACGGCCTGGGGCTCGCCGTCGCGTTCGACGGCTCGGGGACGCCCGACGGCGGGTCGACGGTCGACGTGGCGTACACACTGACCGCGGACGACGGCGTCGACGCCGCGACGAGCGGCCCGGACGTCGCCGTGCTCTGGGACGGCATGGTCGTGGCGACGGCCTCGGGTGAGGACGCCGAGACGGTACTCGCGCTCGCCGCGGGGGACTCCGTCGATGGCTCCGTCGCGTTGCCGCTGGTCGACTGCTTCGAGGGCAACCCTCTGCCGGCGAGCAAGTACGAGCTCGTCGTGAGCCAGGGGTTCACGAATGTCCAGGCCGAGACGACCTCCGAGCCGGGTGCGGAGCCGTCGGTCACGCCGAGCGACGAGCCCGGTGTCGATCCGGGCCCGTCGACTCCCGAGCCTCCCCTGCCGACCGATGCGACGTTGTCGCGCGACTCGGCGTCCGACAGCGCGGTCGAACCGGACATCGCGCCGATGCCCGTCGAACCCTATGGATGGGACTTCCGCGTGACGTCGGAGCCCGTCGCCTTCGCGATCGCGGGCGACCCGGTCGACAACCCGTTCGCGGACCACTTCCCCCAGCCGTGGACCCCGCCGGAGCAGCCGGACGACATTCTCACGCCGGAGAAGGCGCGCGAGCTCTTCGACGCCGCCGTGACGTCGCTCCCGTGGGGCATGGCCGCCGGTTCGTCCCGGTGGGTCATGCCGAACGGCGCCGGGGGACGCGAGACGTTCGCCGCCGAGCAGGAGTACTTCGGCTGCAGCTGGGACGGAAAGCCGAATCCGACGTTCCCGTCGCGCTCGGCCGACCTCGGCTTCCTCACGACCCGGGCAGACGTCCCCGACCGCGTCTCGGTGAGCTACGGATGGGTGGTCGACGACAACCCCACCATCTCGTTGACGGTGACGAACACGTCCGACTACTCCATCCCCGGCTTCTTCGGCGAACCCAACCGCTCGCTGTACCTCGTGAAGGACGGGAGGGTGGTCGCCCAGGCATACCCCGTGAACGTCGACCCCAACGGCGGACGCCTCCTGGCCGTCGACGGCGTCGCCGTCGCGCGCGCTCAAGAGGAGTCCGACGCATACTGGGGGACTCTCGCTCCCGGAGAGTCCGTGTCCGGGACGTACCTGTGGCGCGACGTGTCGACCTGCGCGAACGGCGACGGGACGACGGCCCGCCTCTCCGCGGGGACGTACACGTTGCTCGCCATGCAGAGCATCTCGCTCCAGGACTACGAGGCGGTCTACGGCGGCGGCATCGGCATTCCGGTGCCGGAGCCCTTGGTCGATCCCGCCATCGCGGCCGACGCGAAGGCGTCGGGCGGCGCCACGGAATCGAGCGGCGGAATCGCGCCTCGAGGGGCGATCGAGCCGGACATCGCCATCGCGCCCGCGCAGCCCGACTGGCTCGAGCTCCAGGTGTGGACGTCGCTGGGGAATGTGACCATCGCCACGCACTAGACCCCTCCCGCTCGCGGCCCCTGCCTTCCATACTGGGAGGGCAGGGGCCGACGGCGTGGGGACGCGGCTCGGATTGTGGGTTTCGTCACAATCTTGGACATCACCCCAAGGGTTTGACCGTCGACCTCGTATAGGTACATGAGGGCGGTCGCACGGACGGCCCGCGGAGAGGCGAACATGCCAAGTTGGGCCGACACCCTTGAGGAGTTGGTGCGCCAACGAGGAAACGCACTCGTGGCGTATGGATACCTCCTCACCGGAAATAGCCGCGACGCCGAGGATTTGTTCCACGACGCCGTGGTGAAGACGTTCTCTCGCGGGAAGTCGAGCGTCACGACGGGCGAGGCGGAAGCCTACGTCCGTCGCGCGATGTTCTCGACGCACATGGACGCCGGCCGCAAGAACCAGGCGTGGCGCCGGATCTTCCATCTCTTGAAGGACGAGACGTCTCCCGCGACCGCGGGTACGTCGACGGTCGAGTTCCGCACCGACCTTCAGGAGGCGCTCCGTCACCTCACACCGCGCGAACGGGCGTGCACCGTTCTGCGTTTCTACGATGACCTCACCGCGACGGCCATAGGCCGCGAACTCGGGATCTCCGAGGGCGCGGTTCGTCGCTACCTCTCCGACGCCGCGGTCAAGCTCCGCGGCCAACTCGGAGCGCTCGAGGAAACCTCGGGCGGCGTGGATTACAGCACCATCGAGGCCCCTGCAACCCGGCAAAGGACGCACTAGCCATGAACATCAACGAGCAGATGAGCCAGCTCGGCCAGATCGGCTCCGTCGGATACTCGGCGACGGACACCATGATCGACGACCTGCTCTCCCGCACGCGTCGCGCGCGCGCAGTCCGCCAGGGCTCCGCAGCCGCGGTGGGATCCGTCAGCGCTATCGCCTTGGGTGTCCTCGGCGCCCAGGTGTACGTGACGATCCAGAACCGCAACGACGCCGCCACCCAAGACCGCAACCTGATCGAGAACGGTCTTCCTGGAATCTTCGACTTCGACGCCCAGTACGGCTCCGGCTTCAACGGCCGCGACGACACCAACCGCGACAAGATCAACAAGATCTACGAGGAGCTGGGTATCGCCGCTCAGATCGAGGCGAAGCACCTCGCCGAGCAGAAGGCCGCAGAAGCCGCCGCAGCGGCGGCAGCCGCCAAGGAATCCAAGACGTCCTGTACCTACGAGGAGCACCCGTGGGAGGGGGGCGTGAAGTACCGGAGCCCCGATACGAACTGCCAATGGGTATATCCCGAATCACCGCCGACGACGGTGCCCGCGGGATGGATCGACTTCGGGGGCACTCTCGGCGAGTGCAAGAACTACTACGACGTGGCTTCGGGGAAGACGATCTTCGCCGCGTTCATCGACGCCGGCGAGAGCTACAAGAAGATCGTCAAGTGTGAAGGCGGCCCGACCGACTACTACTCGGGAAGCTATCACTACGTCTACAACGGTCCCGAGGGAAGCGGCTGGCACGCGACCATCTCAGGTACCACGTGCACGGGCGTCCTCGAGACCATCAAGGGCGCACCGCACCGATACAGCTGCAATCCCAACAAGGACTACTGGATTCTCGCGGATTCCGTGAACTACAAGTGGTTCGATCCGGAGTGCCGCTACTACAACATCGCGACGCCGCCTGCGGGTTGGTACTGGACCGGTACGGCGTGGGCCGAGGTGCCGCCGCCGGACCCGACTCCGTCGCCGGACCCCAGCGTTCCGACGGCGTAGGACTCCCGGTCGCGGAGCGGTACCCTCAGCTCGCTCCGCGACCGGGCACCCTTGGGGAAGGGATGCGAACGGGCGACTCGCCAGCACTCGAGTCGCCCGTTTCGCTGTCCTAGCGCGGTCCCGCCCGCGACGCGGCTCCCACCCCGCCGAACACCGCTCGGACCCGAATTCCCACAAGGACCGCGCCTCCCGCCACCTCGCACCTCGTGACCGTCGCCTGCCACCGTTGAGCGACCTCGGCCGCCCGCCCGCAGGCGCTCTCGAGGACGACGGCCTCGCTCTGGCCCAGGGCCCTGCTGTCTCGCGCCGAGTACGCCGCGGCGAGCGCGGCCGCGTCGGCGACTCCCCTCGCCCGACTCGCGGCGAGGGCGACGTCGCCTGCCGCGAGCACCGTCGCGGCGAGCAGCGCGGCCATCGCGACGACGGCGACCACGACCACGGACATCGAACCGCGGTCGTCAATCCTGCGCACGTGAGATCGCCCGGGCGTGCACGGCGCCGCCCCACGATGCCGGCGCGTTCACGGTGGCCATCCACCAGGCGCCGTCCCGCTCGACGGTGACGACGGCTCCGGGCCCCGCGATGGCGCGGCCCGCGTCCCGTGCGGCCGCGGGCGTGTCGGCGATCGCGACCCGCGCGGCTTCGTTCGCGGCGTGCTGCGCCCTCACGGCCTCGACGCCCCGAGCGGCGACCCCGAGCACGAGGCCGACGACGAGGACGACGGCCGGGAGCGCGACCGCGAACTCCGCAGTGGCCGATCCTTGCTCCCCTCGACGACGCACACGCCTCACGATCCCGCCCCGAGAGCCGAGCGCACCAGGCCCAGAAGCATCCCGCGCACCTCCGGCGACTTGAGCAGCGCGACCAGCACCGCGGCGAAGCTCGCCGCCGCCACCGTGACGATCGCGTACTCCGTCGTCGCGGAGCCCCTGTCTCCTCGCGGCATCCTCATGCCGCCCTCCTTTCCGCCGCCCTACGGCGACAATTCGAGTCCCGACCCCTTCGCGACGGCGAGGAGCAACGGGACGATTCCCACGACGACGAACGACGGAAGCAGGCAGAGCGCAAGCGGCAGCGAGACGCGCACGCCGAGCTCCGCGGCGGCGCGCTCGGCGTCGGCCCGACCGCGATCGATCGCGGCTTCCCGGGCGGCGCGAAGTCGCGGGATCGGAGCGGACCCTGACGTCCACGAGGCGCGAAGGGCGCGGGCGACGACGAGCGCGGAGCCGTCCGCGCGCGCCCACGACCGCTCCCAGTCGACGCCTGCCCGGAGCGATCGCGCGGCCGCGGACATCGCCCGGCCCGCGCTCGCGTGATCCGTTCCCGCGACGGATTCGCCGGCCGCGTCGAGGGCGGACGGGATGTCGAGTCCGGCCGCGATCGACGCCTCGACGAGCGCGAGCGGCACCGCCGCGGACTCGCCCGCACCGGCGGCCTCGGCGCGGCGCGTGAGCCGCGCCATCCACCGCGTTCCGACGAGCCACAGTCCGACGCCGGTGGCGAGCAGTACCCACCCGAGTCCCGTCGTGACGAGGATCGTCGGCGCGCGTAGATCGACCGCCCCCGCGAGCGCCCAGCCGACGGCGGGCAGCCAGCGCAGCACGACGGCGCTGGCCTGCGGCCCCGCGAGCGCGACGTCGCGCGCGATTCGAGCGCGGGAGCGCGCCTTCTCGCACTCGACAACCGTCTCGAGGACGGAGGCGAGAGGCGCTCCGGTTTGCCGTGCCAGACGTCCCGCCGCACGCAGCGCGTCCGCCTCGGGCAACGCGTCCGCGACCGCCGGGGCCCCGTCGGCCTCGACTCCGACGCCGTACGACCCCCGCCACGCCTCCGCGGGCGACGCCCCCGCTCTGAGCAGCGCGATCGCGTCCGCCGCCGCGAGCCACGACGCCTCCTCCCCTGCCGTCATGCCGCGACGAGCGACGGTGCGGAAACCCACGCGTCCCTCCCGACGATCGCCTCGAGCTCAGGCCACCCCGCGCCTCGTTCGACGCCCCCGTCGTCTCGAAGCGCGAGCGCGCGATCGACGCGAAGCCTCGTGCCGCGCCTCCCCGTCGCGAGGCGCGGGACCGATACGTCGGTGATGCGCCGTCCGCCCGCGGTCTTGTCGAGGTGGATCACCGCCTGGAACGCCGCGGCGGCGTGGAGATCGACGGCTCGCCCGTCCATGCCCGCGAGCGCGCCGAGGGCCGCGAGCCTCGCGGGAACGTCGGCCGGGGCGTTCGCGTGGAGCGTCGCCATGCCGCCTCGGTGGCCGGTGTTGAGCGCGGTGAGCACGTCGCGCACCTCTGCGCCGCGGCACTCGCCGAGGACGATCCGATCGGGCCGCATGCGGAGCGCCTCTCGCACGAGTCTCGCCACGCGAACCTCGCCCGCGCCGTCGACGTTCGCACGACGCTCGACGAGGCGCACGACGTGCGGGTGGTCGGGGTTCACCTCCCCCGCCTCCTCGATGACGACGATCCGCTCGCGCGGGTCGACGAGCGAGAGCAGGCTCGCGAGCAGGGTGGTCTTGCCACTTCCCGTTGCGCCGGTGATGAGCAGCGAGGCCCGCGACGCGACCAACGCCTCGAGAACGGGGGTGAGGGCCGGCGCGAGCATCCCCCCGAGTTCGAGATCCCCGAGCGTCAGCGCTCCGCGTCGCACGGTGCGGAGCGAGATGCTCGCGCACCCCTCGACCACGGGCGGAAGGGCGGCGTGCAGGCGCGTGCCGTCGGGGAGGCGGGCGTCGACCACGGGGCACGCGTCGTCGAGGCGCCTCCCCCCGAGGGCGGCGAAGCGCACGGCCAGTTCGCGCACATCGGCGGCCGTACCGAGGTTGGCGGTCGCTCGCTCGAGGCCGACGCCGCGGTCGATCCACACGTCCGCCGGTCCGTTGACGAGCACGTCGGTGACGCCGGGTATCTCGAGGAGGGCCCGGAGCGGTCCGGCGAATGCGGTCGGCGATGCGGTCACGGGCCCAGGTTGCGTCGACGCGCGGTGCGCCCGCCCGGCGTCCCCCCGGCGCGCGCGCCGATATTGAGCGCGCGGCACCCTGGGGACATCGGTCCGGCCGCACCGGCGAACGTTCACCGCGTCGTCATGCGCTTCTCGTAGACTGGTCCCTAGGGAGGGGCCATGACGAAGCCCGGCGCGACCGCCGCATTCTTCGACCTCGACAAGACCATCATCGCGAGGTCGTCCGCGACGGCCTTCTCGCGCGATTTCCGCGAGAGCGGCCTGCTGAAGACGAGCGATGCCCTCCGTACCGCGTACGCGCACTTCCTCTTCTCCGTCGGCGGCGCCGACGCCCGCCAAACCGCGCGCCTGCGCGACGCCCTCGCCGACACGATCAAGGGCTGGGACGCGGCGAAGGTGAGCCGCATCGTCGAGGAGACGGTCAAGGAGCTCATCGACCCCCTCGTGTACGAGGAGGCCCTCGCGCTGATCCACCGCCACCAGGCGAACGGCCGCGACGTCGTCATCGTCAGCGCGTCCGGCGCCGAGGTCGTCGCGCCGATCGCCGAGTTGCTCGGAACTGAGCACTACATCGCCACGCGGATGGAGACCAAGGACGGGAAGTTCACGGGCAAGATCAGCCTGTACGCCTTCGGCCCCTACAAGGCCGACGCGATCCGGGAGATGGCCGCCGAGCGCGGGTACGACCTCGAGCGCTGCTACGCGTACTCGGACTCGATCACCGACGCGCCGATGCTCGACGCCGTGGGCTACGGTTTCGCGATCAACCCCGACCGGGCGATGCGTCGCGCCGCCGCAGTGCACGGCTGGGGCGTGCTCCACTTCCGCCGGCCCGTCGCGCTCCGTGCGAGCGACCGGCGTCGCGGCGTGGTGGTCGGCGCCGCCGTCGCCGGAGCGGCCGTGACGACCGCGCTCGTCTGGTGGGGCGTGACGCGCCGCCGCCGTAACCCCGAGGTCGTCTAGCCCCAACCGAACCCGAACGTCGTCCGTTCAAGCATCAGAGACGCAACACTGGGTTCGGAGGCGCGATGAGCGGGTGGAAGGCGTTGGCGGCCGAGGTCGTCGACACGCGCTACCCGTCGCTCGTCGCGTACGGCGTCCTGTTGACCGCGAGCCGCCCCGACGCCGAGGACCTCGTCCAGGATGCCCTGGTCAAGGTGTTCTCTCGCCTGAGGCGCATCCCGAACGTCGCCGCCGCCGACCAGTACGTGCGGCGCGCGATGCTCACGATCTACCTCGACCGGACCCGGCGCGCGACGCTCTGGCGACGCGTCCGGGGCTCCGTCGCGACGGACGACGCGGTGGCCGGGCCGGAGGACGCGGTCGTCGCGGGGGGCGACGTCCGCGCCGCCCTGGTTTCGCTCAGCCCGCGCGAGCGGGCGTGCGTGGTGTTGCGTCACTTCGACGACCTCACCGTCGGCCAGGTCGCGGAAACGCTCGGGCTCGCCGATGGGACCGTCAAGCGCTACCTGAGCGATGCGCTCGCCAAGCTCGGCGCCGAACTCGACGATGCCGCCGAGAAGACCGAGGTCGTCGCGCGGCGCAATTCGAGGAGGAACTGACATGGCCACCATCGACGGCGAGCTTCGTACGATCTACGAGGCGGAACGCGATTCGATCGCAGCGGAGCGCTCCGTACACGCCCGCGTGACCCGCCGGGCCGCGCGCCGGCGCCTCCTGGCCGCCTCGGGCGTCGTCGCCGCCGCGGCGGCCTTCGCCGTCGGCGTGGCGACGACCGCCAGCGCGTACTTCCGGACGCCACCCCCCGCCGCGACGCCCGACGTCGTCCTCGGCGAGGCGACGATCCCGTTCGACCGCTTCCCCGTCGACGGCACCATCATCCCGAACAACGAATACGAGCCGATCGCTCCCGGACTCGGCTGCGGCGCGCCCGCACCGACGCCGGTTTCCTCGGAGGACGGGATCTCCTGGGACGTCGGTCGGCGCGACGAGATCTCCTCGGCGCTCCCGGTCGACGCGACGCTTCGCTACGCGGATGGAGAACTGCCGGCTTCCGTCTCAGGAATGGGCTTCGTGTTCGTGCAGGACGGCGTAATAGTGGGATGGGTCGCCCCCTGGCAGCAGGGCATCTGGGCCGACTATCCGACCCTCAACCGCGACGGCGTCCCGCTGTCCGGCTACTTCTCGGGCCTCGGCTATCTGTGCGACGCGCATGGCGGGGGCTCTCCGAACATCCTTCCGGACGGCGACTACGAGGTATACCCCGTCGTAGTTGTGACCGCGTCGCCCGAGGACGCCGCTCGCGCGTACCTGATGGCCCGCGGCTACGAGGTTCCGGTGGACCAGGCCGAGGGCATCGCCGCGTTCGTCCCGGGGTCGTGGGACTGCAGCCCCGGCGGGTGGGCGCACGCGAGGAACCAAGGAATGCCGTGGGTGGGCGCCCGCCCGAGCGTCCTCTGCGCCGACGGCCTCGACGGCGTCGCGGTGGACCGGGAGGCGAAGACCGTCACCGTTCCGTACTCGTCGTTCTACTACACGCGTACGGCGTCGGCGACGCTCATCGGCGAACCCGCGCGCTACACGGCGCCCGACTCGGCGGCCGAGATTGGCAGTTACTCGGTCGAGTTCGCCGATCCGGTGTCCGACCCGTCGGCGCTCACGTGCGGGAGGGACGTTGGCGTGAACATCGCCATGACATCGCCGCTGGCACGCACCGCGGTCGCGAGCGGCGCAATCGACCCGAGCGCGAACGAGACGCTCCCTGCGGGAGAGCCGGCGCGCCTCGTCCTGCTCCCGACGCCCGGCACGGACTCGAGCACCCTCGCGTACCCGGATGGGCTCCGCGTCTGGCTCGTCGCTCACCCGGATCCCGAGACCTTGGCGCCGCCGAACGATCCCGAGGCGCTCCGACCGTACGCGTACGCGGTGGTCGGGACCGCGACAGCGACCGTTGGCGACGGGGCGCCGATCCCTCTGGACCGCTTCTCGGGTCCGAGCCGTACAACGGTGACGCTGACCGACGTTCAGTGGTGCGACGCGGCCTACCAGCCCGCGCTCACGAACGTGATCGTCAGCGGGCTCGAGCGGGTCGCAACCGCCGGTGCGTCGAGCGACGCGACCATCCTCGCTGAGTGGGGCGTGGACACCGACTCATGGTCAGGCGTCGGCGGGGGGAACTAGGAGGCCGTCGAGGCCTTGAGGGTCGCTTCCCCCGCCGGCGCGACCGTACGCGACATGAGCGCCCCGACGCCGAGGACGGCGGCGACTCCCAGGAGCGCGACGCGCAGCGACGTCGCCTGCGCGGCGAAGCCGATCGCGGGCGGCCCCACGAGGAATCCCAGGTAGCCGAGCACCGCGACCGAGCTGAGCCCCTCGGCCGCCGTCTTCCCGTGCGCGGCCGCGGCGGAAAACACCACGGGAACGGTGTTCGCCAGTCCCACGCCCATGATCCCGAAGCCCACGACCATCGCCCACGGTGCGTTCACGATCAAGCCGAACGCGAGCCCCGCCCCTGCGAGCCCCGCGCCCGTCGCGACGAGCGCCACCGGCCCGACCCGGGTGTTGATCCCGTCGCCCAGGAACCGGAAGAGCGCCATCGTGAGCGAGAAGGCCCCGTAGCCGAACGCCGCGAACGACGCCGTCGACCCCATGCCCTCCTTGAGCAGCAGCGCGCTCCAGCTCTCGACGGCACCCTCCGCCCCGAGCACGATCAGCGCGAGTATCCCGATGACGACGAGCGCCCGCGCGGGAAGCCGCAACCGGGTCCGCTCCGCGTTCTCGGTGCCGCGACTCGCGGGAGGGAGGGCGCGGAAGCTCACCCACGCGAAGGCCAGCAAGAGCGCGGCGACGATCGCGACGTGCTCGAACGGCGTGAACCCCGCACGGATCGCGCCCGCGGCGATCACCGAGCCCGCGAGCGCGCCTAGGCTGAACATCCCGTGGAATCCCGACATGAGCGGGCGCCTCGCCCGGTGCTCGACGTCCGCGGCCACGGCGTTCATCGCGAGATCCATCGCGCCCGTCGACGCGCCCCACGCGAGAAGGCCGAGCACGAGCAGCGGGAGGTTCGGCGCGACGACGAGGAGGGGCGAGATGCCGAGGAGCAAGATGCCGCCGATCATCGCGAGCCGGTGCGGCCCGATCCTCGCGCTGAGCGGCGCGGCGAGCGTCATCGCCGAGACCGCGCCGACCGCTCCGGCGAGCAGCGCGAGTCCCAGGACGCCCTCGGATAGGGCGAGTCGCTCGCGGACGTAGGGGATGTGCGGCGCCCACGACGCGATGATGACGCCGTTGACGAGGAAGGTGACGGAGACGGCGACGCGGGGCCGACGCAGCCAGGCGATCACGACGCCGCTCGCTTCCGTCGGCGCCCGGAGAACCGGCCCTCGAGGAACGGACGCTCGATCAGGTGCCACGAGAGGGTCGCGACGCCGTAGCTGACGATCAGGACGAACGATCCGATCTCGAGCAGCCGCCACGGGTCGGTCACGCCTCCGTACGAGAGGAAGTCCGGCTCGAGGGCGCGGCCCACCCAGAGGATGACGAGGTAGTGCCAGATGTACAGGCCGAACGAGACCTTCGCGGTGTAGCGGAAGAAGGGGTTGTCGAACGCGTTCCCGAGCATCCGGCTGTAGGCGAGGCCGCAGAGAAGGATCGCGGCGAGACCCGCGAGGAGGGGGAAGAAGTACGGCTGGCTCTGGAAGCTCAGCGTGTTGTCCATCTCCACCGGGTAGCGCTTGAACCAGACCAGCGCGACGATCCCCGCCGCCGCCGCGCCCGCGACGACGTCGAAGACCCAGTGGTGGCGACCGTCGTGGAAGACCTTCCACATCGCGATGAAGCCGGCGGCGAAGATCCCGAGCGTGAAGTGCCCGAAGAATCCGACCGGGTTGTAGTCGGGCATCCACAGCTTCGCCCCGCCGAGGACGCCGTACTGCCATCCGCGCCCGTAGTCGTCGGGGACGAACGTGTGGGTCACCCACTGGTTGACGAGCAGTATGAACGCGAACACACCCACCCAGTAGCCCCACGCGATCCGTCGCCCCCGACGCTTGAGGGCGAACAGCGCCAGCATGAACAGGGGCAGGAGCACGTAACAGAACACCTCGAAGCCGATGGACCACAACGGCCCGTTGTGGTCATCCGGGAAGAACGTGATCCAGTGGAACTCCGACGTGAACGTCGCCCCGGCGATGAGACGCCGGAGCCCGTACGAGACGTGGCCGCCCCTGTTCGCGGCGATGACGGATGACACCCAGAAGCTCACGGCCAGGGCGACGTAGAAGCCTGGCACGATTCGGGCGGCGCGCCTCGCGACGTAGTGCCGGATGCTCGGGTGCGGGCGCTTCTCGAAGTACGCCCGCCAGAACGGGTAGCTGAGGAGCATGCCCGACAGCACGAAGAAGACGCTGACGCCCGCGGCGCCCTTGATGATCATCCCGTGGACGTCCTGGAGCCACGGGCTCTGCGTCCCCGCCTGCAGCTTCTGGAACAGGTGGTGGAACATCACGCCGAGCGCCGCGAGGGCGCGCACGCCGTCGGCCCCGGAAATGCGGGAGCGTTCGCGCTGGCTCGGAGCGTCGGCGGGCGCCGTCGCGGTCGTCATGCGGCGAGACTATCGAACCTTTCGGCGGGTCCTGACGCGTCGGTCAGCCGGACTTGCGGCGGAACTCCCCATGGGCGTGCGAACGCCCGTCCCCACCCAGCTGCCGCCCGCCGCCGGTGACGCCCGTGCCGGGCTTCGACGAGCCCGGGCCTCCCGACGCGTCGGCCATCGCCTGCTGGGGGTCGCCCTTCTTCATCGCGGCGAGCAACGCCTTCGCGTCCGCCCCGCGCAGCAGTTTCACGAGCTTGCCATGGTGGAAGATGGCGACGTCGCCGTTCTTCCGCTCTCGGTGTTCGAAACCCTCTGGTGCCGTCATGGCTCTATCGTGTCACGGCGGGCCGAAACCGGCACACGCCTTGGACATCGGCCCGCGGCGACTTAGGCTTACCTAATGGCCGACGTAGCCCATACCCTCGCAAACCTGCACACCGAGAGCCGCCGCTTCGCCCCGTCGAAGGAATTCGCGGCTCACGCCAACGCCACGGAACGGCTGTACGCCGACGCCGAGGCCGACCGTCTCGCCTTCTGGGCGGAGCAAGCCCGAGCCCTTCATTGGGACACCCCTTTCACCGAGATCCTCGACTGGTCCGATCCCCCCGTCGCGCGCTGGTTCGCCGACGGCACCCTCAACGCGTGCGACAACGCGGTCGATCGGCACGTCCGAGAGGGTCGCGGCGACCGGGTCGCCTTCTACTTCGAGGGCGAGCCGGGGGACAAGGAGATCATCACGTACGCGGATCTCAAGCGCCGCGTGTCCAAGGCCGCGAACGCGCTCGTCGCCCTCGGCGTCACCAAGGGCGACCGCGTGGCGATCTACCTGCCCCAGATCCCCGAGGCCGTCATTTCCATGCTCGCCTGCGCGCGCATCGGCGCCATCCACTCGGTCATCTTCGGCGGCTTCAGCGCGGAGAGCGTGCGCCAGCGCATCGACGACGCGGAGGCGAAGCTCGTGATCACCGCCGACGGCGGGTACCGGCGCGGCGACCACCTCGCCCTCAAACCCCTCGTCGACGCCGCGCTCGCGGCCGGCGACCACCACCCCGAGGAGTGCGCGAGCGTCGAACACGTCCTGACCGTGCGTCGCACCGGGCAGAAGACGGACTGGTACGGCGGGCGCGACGTCTGGTGGCACGACGTCGTCGACTCGGCAAGCGAAGAGCACGCCCCGGTCATGGTCGAGGCGGAGCACCCGCTCTTCATCCTCTACACGTCGGGCACGACGGGAAAGCCGAAGGGGTTGTACCACTCGACGGGCGGGTACCTCACGCAAGCCGCATGGACGCACCGGAACGTCTTCGACCTCAAGCCCGAGACGGACATCTTCTTCTGCACCGCCGACGTCGGCTGGATCACCGGCCACTCGTACATCGTCTACGGGCCGCTCGCGAACGGCGCGACGCAGCTGCTCTACGAGGGCGCGCCCGCGACGCCGCACCAGGGCCGGTGGTGGGAGCTCATCGAGAAGTACAAGGTCACCATCCTCTACACCGCCCCCACCGCCATCCGCACCTTCATGAAGTGGGGAGAGGCGATCCCGAACGAGTTCGACCTCACGTCGCTGCGGTTGCTCGGAAGCGTCGGGGAACCCATCAACCCGGAGGCGTGGATGTGGTACCGCCGGGTGATCGGCGGCGACCGATGCCCGGTGGTCGACACGTGGTGGCAGACGGAGACCGGCGCGATCATGATCTCCCCGCTGCCCGGCGTGACCGCGACCAAGCCCGGCAGCGCCATGGACGCGCTGCCCGGGATATGCGCCGACGTCGTCGACGACCACGGCGAACCCGTCGGCGACGGCCAGGCCGGATACCTGGTGCTCACCGAGCCGTGGCCGTCGATGCTGCGCGGCATCTGGGGCGATCGGCCGCGATACGAGCGGACGTACTGGTCGCGTTTCCCCGGCCTCTACTTCGCGGGCGACGGGGCGAAGAAGGACCTCGACGGCAACGTCTGGCTCCTCGGCCGGGTGGACGACGTCATCAACGTGTCCGCGCACCGGCTCACCACCACCGAGATCGAGCACGCGCTCGTCAGCCACCCGTGGGTCGCGGAGGCCGCGGTCGTCGGGGCCAAGGACGACATCACCGGCCAGGCCGTCGTCGCATTCGTCATCATCCGCGAGGACGCCGTCAATCTCGAGGAGGACGGCCACAAGGCGGCCGTCGCGCTCCGCGAGCACGTGACCAAGGAGATCGGCGGGATCGCGCGGCCGCGCACGATCCTCGTCGTGTCCGAGCTCCCGAAGACGCGCTCCGGCAAGATCATGCGCCGGCTGCTCCGCGACGTCGCCGAGCACCGCCCCGTCGGCGACGTCACGACGCTCGCCGACTCGTCCGTCATGGACGCCATCGCGGCGGGGCTCGAAACGAGCGCCGACGAAGACGAACAGGCCGCGTAGGCCCCCGACAAAGAACGGAAGAAGAGGCATGAACGCACGCATCAAGGTTGCGGGCCTCGCGCTCGCCGCCACCCTCGCTCTCGCCTCCTGCTCCTCGGGAACGGCGACGCCGTCGGCCGAAGGAACGGTCGTCACGGTCACGGAGAAGGAGTTCAGCATCGAGCTCTCCCAGAGCGACTTCACGCCCGGCACGTACACCTTCACGGTGGACAACGAGGGCCAGGGTCCGCACTCGCTCCATATCGTCGGCCCGGGGCTCGAGGATCAGGGCACGTCGACGATCGCGTCGGGAGGCACGTCGTCGCTCACGGTGACGCTCGGTTCGGGATCGTACGAGCTCTACTGCTCCTTGCCCGGGCACAAGGAGAACGGGATGGACATCACCATCACGGTCTCCTGACGCGATAGGGGCCGTGTGCCACGATGGCCCCATGGCGACGCACGACGGGAAGATCGGCCTCTGGGCGGTCGTCGCCATCGGCGTCGGCGGCATGGTCGGGGGCGGGATCTTCGCGGTCCTCGGGCTGGCCGTCCAGTTGGCGCACGGGGGGACGCCGCTCGCGTTCGCGCTCGCCGGGATCATCGCGCTGCTCACCACCCACTCGTACGCGCGGCTGAGCGTCGCGTTCCCGAGCCGCGGCGGAACCGTCACGTTCCTCAATCGCGTGTTCGGCGCGGGCCTCACGACCGGCAGCCTCAACGTCCTGCTCTGGCTGAGCTACGTGGTGATGCTGTCGCTGTACTCCTACGCGTTCGGCAGCTACGGTTCGACCTTCTTTCCGGACTCCGTGCACGCGCTCGCCAAGCACGGGCTCATCACCCTCGTGATCGTCGTGATCGCGGGGCTCAACCTGCTAAGCGCGGAGGCGATCGGGCGCGCCGAACGGTGGATCGTCGCGTTCAAGGTCGTGATCCTCGTCGGGTTCGTCGGCGCGGGCTTCGCGACCATCGACTCGGCGCGGCTCGCCCCGTCGCAGTGGTCCGCCGCCCTGCCCCTGGTGGCCGGAGGCATGATCATCTTCCTCGCCTACGAAGGCTTCGAGCTCATCGCCAATACCGCGCAGGACGTGCGCGACGCGGGGCGCACCCTCCCCCGCGCGTACTACACGGCCGTCGGCTTCGTCGTCGCGCTCTACGTGGTGATCGCGATCGTCACCGTGGGCAACCTCGCGGTGGACAAGATCGTCGCCGCGGAGGACTACGCGCTCGCCGAGGTGGCGCGCCCCTTCCTCGGACAGGCGGGCTTCACCATCATCGCGATCGCGGCGATGCTGTCGACCGCCTCCGCGATCAACGCGACGCTCTACGGGACGGCGCGCCTCAGCCAAGTGATCGCCGAGGACGGCGAGCTGCCGTCGTCGCTCGAGAAGACCGTGTGGGGGCAACCCGTGCGCGGAATGCTCATCACGGCGGCCCTGACCCTCGTCGTCGCGAACGCCTTCGACCTGTCGTCGATCGCGACGCTCGGCAGCGCAGGGTTCCTGCTGATCTTCGCGGCGGTGAATGTCGCCAACGCGCGGCGCGAGACGTCGCGCGTGGGGACCGCCGTCTCGATCGCGGGGGTGGCGGCTTGCGTCGCGGCGTTCGTGGCGCTCGTGTGGCAGACGATTGCAACGGAGGCGCCCAAGACTCTCGTTCTCGCCGCGATGATCGCGATCGCTGTCGCCGTCGAGGCGGGGTACCGAACGGTGGCGTCACGGCGGGCAACGCCCTAGCGTGGGGTGAGCGGCCGAGGCGCGGCCGCAGCGACAAGGAGGTCGCCATGGCGAACACCGTTGCGAGAATCACCGAGATCAGCGCGTCGAGCGACGTGAGCTTCGAGGACGCGGTCAGCGTCGGGATCGAGCGGGCCACCAAGACGCTGCGCGGCGTCACCGGCGCGTGGGTGAAGGACCAGAAGGTCGAGGTGAAGAACGGCACGATCACGGCGTACATCGTCCACCTCGCGGTGACGTTCATCCTCGACGACTAGCGGCTCCCGACGGGGCGGCCGAGCCGCCGAGAAGCGCTCATCCACGCGGGGCGGCCCCCCGTCGGTACGTCCGTGACTTCCCTGCGGTACATGAGTGCGCGATTTCGCGCGAATTCGCCCTCCGAAGCGCCCCTGCGGTGCATGAGTGCGCGACCTGGGCCCGAAACGTGCACTCATGCACCGCAGGGAGCCTCCCGCACGCGGCACCAGCCCGAAACGTGCACTCATGCACCGCAGGGAGCCTCCCGCACGCGGCACGAGCCCTAAACGTGCACCCATGCACCGCAGGGGGCGTCCGGGCCGACCGGGACGCGGCCCTGGGTAGCCTCACCCCCGGCGCCGTGTCACGATAGGGACCGTGCCCGACGCATCCCCGAAGACCCCCAGCGCGTCCCTCGTCGAGGACGGTGACGAGACGTTCGCCGTGCCCGTCGTGAAGGCGGAGGAGCAGACCCTCGAACCGCTGCCCGACGATCGCTACCTCGACCGCGAGCTCAGCTGGCTCGCGTTCAACGAGCGCGTCCTCGAGCTCGCCGAGGACAAGAACACCCCCCTCCTCGAGCGCGTCTTCTTCCTCGGCATCTTCGCGTCGAACCTCGACGAGTTCTTCATGGTGCGGGTCGCCGGGCTCAAGCGCCGCATCGCCGCGGGATTCGCCGTGCCGTCCGCCACCGGCATGAGCCCCTCGCGCCTGGTCGAGGCGCTCACCGCGCGCGCCCACGCGCTCATGGACCGCCACGCGGACCTGTTCACCGACGTCGTGCTCCCCTCCCTGTCGAAAGAGGGCATCCGCATCGTCCACTGGGACGACCTGGAGGACGGCGAACACGAGCGGTTGCGCAGCCTGTTCAAGCGCGACATCTTCCCCGTGCTCACGCCGCTCGCGGTGGACCCCGCGCACCCGTTCCCGTACATCTCCGGCCTCTCCCTCAACCTCGCGGTCGAGGTTCGCGACCCGGACACCGCCAAGACGCGCTTCGCCCGGGTGAAGGTACCCGAGACGCTCCCCCGCTTCCTGGTCGTCGACGCGAAGGGGAAGGCGTCGCAGGTCGCGGACGCCTCGACCCTCGACCAGGAGCCGCGCAGCTTCGTCCCGCTCGAGGACGTCATCGCCGCGCAGCTTGACTACCTATTCCCGGGCATGGAGGTCCTCGCGCACTACACGTTCCGAGTCACGCGCAACGAGGACGTCGAGGTCGAGGAGGACGACGCCGAGAACCTCCTCAAGGCGATGGAGCAGGAGCTCCAGCGGCGGCGTTTCGGGCCCGCCGTACGGCTCGAGGTGGCGGACGACCTCCCGCCCCGCATCCGCGAGTTGCTGGTGCGCGAGCTGCAGATCACCGACGACGACGTGTTCCAGCTCCCCGCCCCGCTCGACCTCACGGGACTCGAGGTCATCGCCTCGCTCGACCGTCCGAGCCTGCGCTACCCCGCCTTCCGCCCCACGACGCATCACCAGCTCGCCCCCGTGGAGTCCGCGCAGCAGGCGAACGTCTTCGCGGCGATTGCCCGCGGCGACGTCCTGCTCCACCACCCGTACGACTCGTTCTCCACGTCCGTCCAGGCGTTCCTGTCGCAGGCCGCGCGCGACCCCCGCGTGCTGGCCATCAAGCAGACGCTGTACCGGACGTCGGGCGACTCGCCCATCGTCGACTCGCTGATCGAGGCCGCGCAGAGCGGCAAGCAGGTGCTCGCGATCGTCGAGATCAAGGCGCGGTTCGACGAGAAGCGCAACATCTCGTGGGCGCGCAAGCTCGAGGAAGCGGGTGTTCACGTGGTCTACGGCCTCGTCGGCCTCAAGACACACTGCAAGCTCTCGCTCGTGATCCGCCAGGAGGAGTCCGGGCTGGAGCGCTACTGCCACATCGGCACGGGCAACTACCACCCGCGCACCGCGCGCCTGTACGAGGACTACGGCCTGTTGACGCGCGATCCCGACCTCGGCGCCGACCTCACCAAGCTCTTCAACCAGCTCTCCGGGTACGCCCCCAAGGCGAAGTTCCGGCGCCTGCTCGTCGCGCCGAAGAGCGTGCGCACGGGGCTGATCGAGCGCATCGACGCGGAGGCGGCGCGGGCGCGGGCGGGCGAGGAAGCCTGGGTGAAGTTCAAGGTCAACGCGATCATCGACGAGCAGACGATCGACGCCCTCTACCGGGCCTCGCGCGCGGGGGTGAAGGTCGACATCATGTGCCGCGGGACCTCGGCGCTACGGCCCGGCGTGCCGGGATTGTCGGACACCATCCGGGTGCGCTGCGTGCTCGGGCGCTTCCTCGAGCACTCGCGGATCTTCGCCTTCGCGAACGACGGCGACCCCGAGGTGTGGATCGGAAGCGCCGACCTGATGCACCGGAACCTCGACCGGCGCGTCGAGACGCTCGTGCGGATTCACGACGAGGACCAGAAGGCGGCGCTTCTCGAGAACATCGACCTCGCGATGCACCCGCAGACCTCGGCGTTCACCCTCCAGCCCGACGGCTCGTGGGTGCGCGGCAAGGGCACGCGCGGTGCGCCCCTCAAGGACCTTCAGGCGATGTACATCGCCCGTCAACCCAAGCGGAGGGCGACGGGGCGGTAATGGCGGTACGGCGGAGCACGATCATCGCCGCGGGCGCGCTCGTGTGGCGCGTGCGCGACGGCAAGCTCCAGGTGCTCGCGGTGCACCGGCCGTCGTACAACGACTGGTCGTGGCCCAAGGGGAAGATCCGGCGCAGCGAGACGCTCCCCGAATGCGCCATGCGCGAGGTGTACGAGGAGACGGGGAAGCAGGTGGAGCTCGGGCAGGCGCTCCCGACGCTCGCCTACAAGATCGCGAGCGGACGCCCCAAGGTGGTGCGGTACTGGGCGGCGGAGACGATGAACACCACGCACCCGTCGCTGCTCGCGCGGCCGCGCTACCGGCTCGCCCCCAAGAAGGAGATCGACAACACCCGGTGGTTCACCGTCGAGAAGGCGCGGGCGAAGATCACCAACCCCGCGGATCTCAAGCCGCTCGAGGCGCTCGTCGCCGCGTACGAGGCGGGACGGCTCGAGACTCGGGCGTTCATCATCGCGCGCCACGCGCGCGCGAAGAAGCGCTCCGCGTGGAAACACGACGACCTCGCGCGTCCTATCACCGCGGGCGGGACCAAGCGCGCGCACCAGCTCGTCCGCCTTTTCGCCGCGTTCGGCATCCGCTACATCGAGTCCTCGCCCGCCGCTCGATGTATGTCGACCGTCCAGCCGTACGCGGGCGCGATCGGGAAGAAGATCAAGACGCACGACGCGCTGACGGAGGAGGCACACGCGAGCCGCCCCAAGGCCGCCGCCGACGTCCTCACGGCGATCCTCGCCAAGAGCGGGAATCGGCTCGTATGCGTGCACCGGCCGACGATGCCGACGCTTCTGACGATGATCGGCGCGGCGACCCGCAAGTGGACGCGGGGCAAGCTGCCCAAGAAGAACCCGTACCTGCCGGCCGGCGGCGTGCTCGTGGCGCACGTGGTCGACACGGAGTCGGGTCCGCGCATCGCGGCGGTCGAGACGCACCTGCTGGCCTAGACCGGGCGGATGTCGGGGCGCGCCGACGCGTCGCGTCGGGCAAAGATTAGACATCGGACCGGGAGCGCCAGTCGGCGCTGAGGCCGCTCTTGGCGGCTTGAGTTGGAGCCCGGGGCTACCGCGGTCCGACGTCTACTTCAGGGTAACCCCGCGCACGCCGCCGCGTATAGAAAACGTGAGAATCGTTACCTTCCGCGTCATAATCCGGTACGCGCGCCGCATAATCTGCGACGCCCGCGCCAGACAACGCGGCGAGCGGCATGTACGCGAGGCGCGTTGCACGCCGGAGCGGGCGGCGGGGACGCCCGCGCCAGACAACTCAGTCCAGCTTGTCCTCGCGCCACATGGCGGCGCAGCGCTCCAGATCCTCGCCCGTGCGGAGAAGTTGGGCCGCGCGGAGCGTCGTCTTGTGGGCCCGGTCGTGCGCGTGACCGTGGTCGCTTTCCGCCTCGAAGGCCGCCCCCGTCGCCGTGACGCGGCAGAAGGCGCCCGCGCGCTCAAGCGCGACCGCCAGGTCGCCCGAGAACACGCCGCTCAGCACGTCGTCGGCAAGCTTCTTCACCTCGGCGGGGCCGGGCGGCACCTCGACGCCGGCGATCGCGTGCCGCACCCCCGCCGCGTGGATGCCGTGGTCGTACGAGCGCGCCACGGAGTCGGCGTCGAACTTGACCCACTCGCGCAGCATGTACAGGCGCCACAGGGCGCCCGGGAGGGTGAGGGCCTCGGCCTTCGACCACATCATCGCGACGGTGTCGATGCCCTCCTCGTCGACGAGGGCGATGAGGCGGGCGACGAGCTCGGGCTCGCGGGACGCACGGGCCTGCTGGACGATCGCGATGGCGGTTTCGTGGGCGATGAGAGCGCGATCGGCGGGGTCGATGTCCCCCTCAAGCTGGTCGGCCTCCTCCATGTCGAGCATGGCGGGACGACGGAACTTCGCCTCTCTACCCACGCGGTTACAGCTTCTCGGGCGCGGCGTCCGGGTCGTCGCCCTCGTGGAACGCAAGGGAGACGCTGTTGATGCAGTACCGCTCGCCCGTGGGCGTGCCGTGCCCGTCGGGGAAGACGTGACCCAGGTGCGAGTCGCACGCGGCGCAGCGGACCTCGGTGCGCGTCATGCCGAAGGAGCGGTCCTCGATGAGGGTGACCGCATCGCGGTTGACGGACTCGTAGAAGCTCGGCCAGCCGGAGCCGGAGTCGAATTTGGTGCCGGACTTGAAGAGCTCGGCGCCGCACGCCGCGCAGGCGTACACGCCCGGAAGCTTATTCTCGAGGAGGTCGCCCGTCCACGCGGGTTCGGTGCCGTGCTCGCGTAGGACGCGGTACTGCTCGTCGGTGAGTTCCGCGCGCCACTCGTCCTCAGTCTTGGCGATCTTGGCCATGGTTCTCCCTTCGTGGCCGCCTCCCAGCCTAGGGGAGGGTGTTGCCCGCGCGGCTCGCGCCGAGGCGGGCGTTACGTACGACGCTCCGAGGCGCGCGTTTGTTCCCGACACCGTTAGGCTCGACTCACCAAGGAGGAACCATGCGCCTCGCACGCTTCGCACCCCTCGCGGTCCTCGCCGCGGCCAGCCTCGCCGCCTGCGGACCCGGCCCGGTCGTCACCGCGACCGTCACGCCGACGTCCGCCGCGCCCGCGCCGTCGGCGTCCCCGACCGGCCCCGCGCCCGTCGTCACGCCGC
>Ga0316575_10000082_pt1 | contig 22890 bp, 20 predicted proteins | sample J5NA_FD_203072 | JGI IMG/M metagenome (GOLD analysis project Ga0316575, IMG submission 203072) | Rhizosphere microbial communities from salt marsh grasses in Alabama, United States - J5-7_050615r2r3 | ecosystem: Host-associated > Plants > Roots > Rhizosphere | place: USA: Alabama | collected...
GGCGACCACACGCGTTCCGTAATCCATCATATCCTTGGTAAAGGTACTGGCTTCCCGCCCGGTAATCCCCTGGACGATAACGCGAACATTTTCATCAGCTAGTATGGCCAACGTAACACCTCTCTAAAGGGTTATCAAAACCTCATCTCCCGGCTTAATGAAGCGGCATTTCGTATCTAATTTAAAGATTATTTAAGGAGTTCAAAAGGCTCCAACGGCTGTGTTGTCATTTGATGAATTGATCGCGGCAAGATGCCGCTCCCACTTAAAATAAGAAATGTGGGAGTGGCTTTCAGCCACGATCGATACGCTCGAACGCACGACTTCCAATTCGCGGGACGCCTTGATGCACACCTTAAATTGCTAAAATCAAGACGTGTAATCCCGCGTTCAAGCGGGAAACCTGATCTAAGATTTTGAAACCACTTCTAATGATTTCTATTTTGAAAAATTTTTCACCGCCAGCTGGGCCGCCTCATCGATGGAGCATGTTCGATCCCCAAACTGAACGCCGTATTTTGAAAGAATCTTAACGCCTTCTTCTTCCCAGGCACCCGGTATCCGAAAGACCGCTACTGTGGCGGCAGGGTCTTTGCCGGACTCTAAAACGCCTTTGATAATGCCCCGGGCAACAAGATCAACGCGGGTATTGCTGACCACATTCATAATGACTGCAATTTTCTCAACACCGGGTTTGGAAAGAATCAGTTTTGTAAGCTCTTTGACTTTTAAGACGGAAGGATTTCCGCCAATTTCACAGTAGTTCGCAGGCTTTCCACCGTGGGCTTTAACGGCATCAAATGCAGTCAATGATGCGCCGCCGCCACCGATAATCAAACCCATGGTGCCCTCGAATTCAATGACGCGGCCGGCCACACCACGGTGATCGAGATTGTCGATTTCCATGGCCTTGCGCTCAAATTCAGATGCGGTGCGTTCCGGCTGTACTCTCTTTGTATCTTTTGCAATCTCGCCCAGTTGCCTGTGCCTGAACAGGGCATCATCGTCGATTTCGAGATGACAATCCAGCGCAACGAGTTTTCCTTCTTTGGTTAATGCTAACGGATTGATTTCGGCCACCGTGGCATCATAATCCAGGAAGATATCGGCGAGTTTAGACAGGATTGCCGTCAGCGCCAGCAATCGTTTTCCGGTAACACCGGTTTCGGAAATGATTTCCTTTGCACGATAATACGGCAATCGATGCCGCGCAGAAAATGTTTCATATCTTACTTTGCCCGGATCGCTGGCGGCCAGAATTTCGATGTCCACCCCGCCCCGGGGAGAAAAAATCGCAATCGGCGCCTTGGCCACCGTATCATAGGTAATTGCCAAAAAAAACTCCCGGTCAATTTCAAGCTGTTCTTCCACCAGAAGTTTCGGGGCATGGTAGCCTCTTATTTTTTTGCCCAGCAGGTTTTTGATCCCATCCTGGCATTCTTCCAAAGAATTGGCCGTGATAACGCCACCGGCTTTGCCGCGCCCCCCGATAGGCACCTGTGCCTTTAACATGACCGGGGTTGTGAAATGAAAGTCATCCACCGCAGACACAACCTGTCCTGCCGGCAATTGAATCCCGTATTTTTTCAATATTTCTTTGGCTTCAAACTCAAGTAGGCGCATTCATTTCTCCCAAATATCTAGAAGTGGTTTCAAAACCCCATCTAAGGCCCAATGGCTGCGTTGCCCCGCTAGCGCGGGATTCGCATCTGATTTTATAGCGTGAGGTGCAGCACAGTCTCCGGCAAATGCTCACATACCCACGTATGCTGCGCTTTCCCGATCGGCCTGACGCCTTGATGCATACATTAGTCTGTTTAAATCAGACATGTAATCCCGCTTAGCGGGGCCCTTGGACCTGATCTGAGGTTTAGAAATCACTTCTAATAAATTCAACGCTTTGTATTTCATCCGACCCTATTCTTTTCGTAAAAGCTGGGAAGTCCACTTACACATGTCCTTGACCCCATCGAGCTTCTGAACTGCTTCGACGATTTTCAAACGCTGATCCTTTTTCATGATCTGGCCGGTGAGGTCGTGGAACCGCTCGATCATCTCTTCCCATGAAAGCGGATTCTCCGGATCGCCTTTGGGATACTCGACCGTCGTGGAATATCGCTTCTCATCTTGCGTTAAAATCTCAGCAGTGGCGCGCCATTGCTGAGGGAAAGTCCGGTCCAGTTCAGGATCAACGATGCACTCCACTTTGCGCATCATCTCTCCTACCGTTTTCGACCGGATTGTGGAGGGCTGAAATTCTTTCAGACCGGCCCTGCCATAAAGCACCGCCGCGGCAGCTCCAAAGGGCATACTGAACTGGGCATCGACAATCGAATGGGGGTTGTACTTGCTCTCGATTGGCTCTGCAATGAGAGGCGCTCCTGCCCGTAAAACCCCCACCGTAATCTTCTTTACCTGTTCTGGGCGAAGGTTTTTTTCCTTTACTATTTTCAATACCGCGTCAATGGGGGGTTGCATGTAGCGGCAGCAGGCGTGAGTTTTAACGGATGTCTGAAGGATTTGGAATCTGGAGCCTATCCCTTCGAGGACCCTGGACGGATCTGCTCCGTCGGAGTAAGCATGCAGAAATCCATCCCTTCCCTCGAGGATCGAACCGGGGCCTTTATATCCCTTTCTGGACAACAGGGCTGCCACCATGCCGCTATGGGCTGCCCATCCTGCGTGAAAAGGTTTTGTCCATGCCCCCTGGGCGAGATACTCCATGGACCCCGCTGCCTGACTTCCTGAGATGCCGATGGCATTTAGAATCGCCCCTTCTTGAAGACCCAGAATCTTCGAGGAGGCAACACTGGATCCAAAGGTTCCACAGGTCCCGGTGGGATGGAACCCTCGTTTGTAGCTGTTCTCCGGTCCCAGGGCTGTTCCCAGGCGAATCATCACCTCGTAGCCTAAGACGACGGCCAAAATGAAACGCTTCCCGGAAGCACCAGCCATCTCAGCTGTGGCCAGCGCCGAAGGGAAGACGACCACCCCCGGATGAAGGGATGCTGCGTTATTGACATCATCCATTTCGATGGCATGGGATGACGTCCCATTTGCAAGGGCCGAATAGAGATAGGGCGCTTTTTCCCTGGTCCCTACGATTACGCCATCCCCCTTGCCCATCTCCCCGACAAACCGAAAAATCGTTTGGGAAGGATCCTCTGTCGATCCCCGACATGCGACGCTGATAAAATCCAGGAACCTGTATTTTGCACAATCAATCACTTCATCTGAAAGGTCATTAAACTTCACACGGTTGCAGTAACCGGCAAGTTCCTGCGTGATGGCCATATCTCCTCCCTGCCCCGGCGCTGAAAACGAGAACAGCCGTCTTGGCTGTTGTATGGTATGTGACTTAAGGAACCGATTATTTGAATTTTTTATTTCATATCAGTTGGTTATTTATTCCGTCAAGCCTTAAATCCAGACCTGAAGCCACTCCGGGATAATGGCAACCTTCGATTTAGATTCAGCCAATTAAATTACCTTTAAAATCTATAAGATTGACTTCAGAATTTATTATGTGTTATCAAAAATCAGAAAAATGATTAGAAACGACGGATGCTCTGCTATACCGGTCCAGCCGGAGCAAAATATACAACCCATTTAAATAACAAGGGAGGTGGTGCTTTTCGATCTATATTATTCGGGATTTTAAGATATGCTAAACCAGAAATAAAGCAAAAGGAGGCAAAAAATGAAAAAGCTTAAGTTGGTATTGGTTTTGGGATTGGCTGTACTGTTGGTGTCGGTCTTTGCTTTGCCTGGCCCTGCTGCGGCAGCTGATAAAAAAATGTGGCGATGGGGGACCTCTAATCCAGGGGCCTATGGCTACCGGGTATCGGCCTTTTTGTCGGATTTTCTGCGAAGGGGTATGCCGGATTACGATGTTACCGTTTATCCGTACGTTTCAACCACCGCTAATATCAAGAGCTTTCTTGTGGGTGAGCTGGAAAGCACGTATTCGGCCGAGCCGGGATTGAGAAAATTGTACGCGTTTCAAAAACCATTTGCGGGCTTTGAACCCAACGTAAAGCAAATGCCGGTACAGTCTTTCTGGAGCTACACCATGGAAACCCACATATTGACGTTACCGAAGAACAAGGACAAATTTAAGAGCTGGGCGGATCTGGACGGCCATAAAATCTACATGACCAAAGCGGGATATATGAACCATATCAACATCTTCAGAGCGATGCGGGACATCTGTGGGCTGAATATTGAGCACGTCGAAGTGGACATGTCAAAGGTTGCCGATGCGCTGAGTGCGGGGACCATAGACGCTACCGGGGCTTACACAACGGCCCTGGTATCGTTGGCCGGCTGGATCAAGGTGCTTGATGTGTCCAGCCCCCTGCAGGGCGTGAATCCAACCCAGGAACAAATCGATAAGCTGACAGCGGCAGGTTTTAAGCCGGTGAAAATCAACATCAAGAAGGCGTATACGAGAGACCTGGGCGTGGATTATCTCTATGGCGTGCCTTTTTACTTCGGTTACCACCACGGGCTGAACTTTCCGGCAGATGCCGTTTATAGAGAGCTCAAAGGATTTGAAGAACATGCAGCCGAGCTGCCCAAGCTGGATCCAGGTTTCGGACCGCTGGCGGCAGATGTGGCCGTATTTCAGGTCGAGGGAATCAAGAGCATACCCGAGGTTCCGGTTCATCCGGGTCTGGCAAAATATCTGAAGGAAAAGGGCCTATGGGATTCGTCCTGGAAAATCGCGACTGAGGATACGATCAAGGAAGCGATAGCGACAATGAAAGCAAAAGCCAAATGATCTTTTCCAACAATAAGGGGTAATTAAGCGTAAATTATGGTGGGCTCACCCCTGTGTGCGCGAATAAAAGGGCGAGCCCACCACCTCTTGAGTCATATCGTGAGGGAGTGAAGTGATGGAAAAAAATCCTGAGTCCGATGAGTCGAATTCACTGGCTGAAATGCGTAAATATATAATTCCCGCCTATCTGATCGCCACTATCGTCTATTTAATATTTTCGCTACATTATTTTACAACCGGCCTGGGGGGAACCATGCTCCTGGCCGTAACGCTCGTCCCATTGGCCTTCATTATGTGGGTCTTGAATTCCTTTGTCGAAGGCGTTCTGCCCTATCCACGTCTGGGACTCAAACTCAATCTTGTCATCGCCGGCGTGTACATTGCGATGTGCGTCATTTGCATTATATACCTGCGCACGCAGTACGACGCCCTCATTTATGACCGGGCGGGTTTCTACAACACTCCTGACAAAATCGTAGGGGTGATGATTCTGGGTCTCATTGTCGAATATACCCGGCGGGAACATGGCATCCTCTTTTACCTCATCCTGTTTCTCATGTTCTATTCCGTTTACGGCTGGATTTTCCCGGGAATACTGGGTCATCCCGGGGTCAGCTGGACACGCGTCATCACATCTTCTTCGGTGGAGATCTCATTGGGCCTTTTTGGGACGTATTCGCAAACCGGCGTGGGCGTTATCGCCGCATTTTTCATGTTTCTGGGCATTGCACAGGGATTCGGCGTTCAGGAATCGATTATCAAAATGTTCACCGGAATATTTGCCAAACGTAAAACCCTCATTCCTCAGACGGCGGTGGTGACTTCAATGGCGATTGCGACCTGCAGCGGATCGGGAGCCGCCAATGCCGCCATCACCGGACAGTATACCATCCCGTTGATGAAAAGAGCCGGGTTTCCAGCGCTTCACGCCGGTGCGGTGGAAGCCTCATCTTCGCTGGGAGGCCTGCTCATGCCGCCGGTCATGGCCATCGCCGGTTTCATTATGGCCGACTTTCTGGGCGTGACATATTTCGAGGTCATCGCGCGAGGATATGCGCCGGCACTCATTTTTTTTGGCATCATATCCCTGTCGGTTTACCTCTTTACCGCGCGCTTCCTGCGGGGGAAGGGCAAAAGCACTGAATTGGCACCGGGTGCCATTATCGAAAAATACTCCAAAATGGATGTGATCAACACGGCAATTTTCTTTGCCTTCATCTGTGTTTTAATCTATTTGATGGGGGTGCTTTGGTTTGATGCATCAAGAGCCGCACTTTACATTGCGATCGGCCTCCTGATCACCTCCTCCCTGTTTCGCATCGTTTTCCATCCCGGGACGATTTTAGACAGGATAAAAGAATGGGTTAGGTGTCTGCGCGGAGCCATAGAGGGCTTTGCCGCGGTCACCGCCCCGCTTGTTCTCTTGCTGGCCATGCTCGGGGTGATGGTAAATCTGTTCGTGGTCAGTGGCTGGATGATTAAACTGATGGCAATCCTGGCGAGGGTGGGCGAATTCCATGTTGTGGCCCTGATCCTCGTGGGATTCCTTATCGGCGTCTTTCTGGGGCTGGGAATACCGCCATCGGCCTGTTACATCCTCTCAGCCGTAATCGTCATCCCGCCGATGACTAAAATCGGGATCAACCCCTGGGTCGCTCATTTCTTTTTATTTTTCATAGCGGTCATATCCGAATATTCGCCGCCAACCTCGCTCGTCGCTGCGGTTGCTTCCCGTATTTCAGGTGCTTCCTTCATGAAGACGATGATGGTCACGCTGCAAATATCGATTCCCTTTTTCTTCCTGACATTCGCGATTTTCAACTGGGATATTTTGTTGCTTGAGCCCGGTTGGGCGCAGGTGGGTGCTCTGTGTGTGTTGCTTGTTGGATGCCTGACAGCAGCCTCCGGCATCCACGGTAGAATTTTTGAACGTAAAAGTCAGGACCTTCCTGCAAGGTTTGCAGTCATTTTACTGGCGCTATTTATCCTGTTCTATCCGAGAGGTATCCTTTCGATAGTGGCATTGATACCCGCCTTGGCGGTAATCGTCCTTGTGACCCGGCGGACCGAAAAAGCAACGGAATAATCTTCTTAAAGATAGCTTTAAAGCAATATGCGACGGTCATTGCTGTCCGGATAAGAGTACTCCATGTGCCGGGCCGTCGCCCGCGCGATATTTTCACCGAAGTATCGCGAAACCACCTTGAGTGCCATATCGATGCCCGCTGAGATGCCTGCCGATGTCACCAAGGGGCCGTCCTCGACGACATGTTTTTCAAATTCCACCGTCACCTCCGGAAAAGCATCCCGCATCCAGTTCAACGATCGCCAGTGAGTGGTTGCATGCCGTCCTTTCAGAAGGCCGGCGAATCCCAGAAGCATCGATCCGGTACAGACAGAAGTTAGTGTTTCAACTTCCGCTGCGCGAACGCGCAACCATTCGAGTATGGTCGGGTTGTTCAATTCTCTGCGTGTGCCCCAGCCCCCGGGGACAACAAGGATATGCAGCGGAGGACAGTTTTCAAAAGTGTAATGTGGAATGACCTGCATATTGCCCGTTGTCGTCACCGGCTCAGGGTGCTCGGCCACCAGCGATACGGCAAACGGTGAAGGCTCTTCTCTGCGTTTTTCTTCGTTAAGACGGACGACGGAAAAAACCTCAAACGGACCGCAGAAGTCGAGCACTTCGATGTCTTCAAAAAGAACGATTCCGACACGTTTTTTTTCCAACTTTTTTCCCCTTTCCTGATGATTGTCAAAATGTCGTTTATCCATTATATATGGATCACATTTTTTTTCAAATTGTGATATTCAAAAAGTCCAGAGATCGGGAAGGTCATCATTCAAATTCTTATGGCGCTTACAGGAGGGCTGCAATGAACCAAACACATTTCCACGGGGTTTTTCCCTACCTTGTTTCACCGGTTCATGAGAGCGGTGAGGTGAACGCGGACGTTCTTGCACGCCTGTGCGACGATCTTATCAAGGCCGGCGTTCACGGGCTGACGCCGCTGGGCTCAACCGGCGAATTCGCCTATCTGACCTGGCCGCAGCGGCGGCGGGTCGTGGAAGTGGTTGTTGACGCGGCCAAAGGGCGGGTTCCCGTGGTTGCGGGTGTGGCGTCGACCACAATTGTGGACGCCGTTTTCCAGGCACGGGAATTCGCTAGTCTGGGCTGCAGCGGCATCCTTGCAATTCTGGATGCCTACTTTCCTGTACCCGACGAGGGTGTGTTCGCCTATTTCAAGGCAATCGCTGAGGCGGTCTCGATTCCCATTGTGCTCTATACCAACCCGAACTTTCAGCGATCGGACCTGAGCTTGGCCGTCATAGACCGGCTCAGCCGGATTCCCAACATTGGTTATATCAAGGATGCATCTTTCAACACCGGCCGCCTGCTGTCGATCATCAACCGGGTGGAAGGGCGGATGCAGGTATTTGCGGCCTCGGCGCATATTCCAGCATGTGTCATGCTGATCGGCGGCATCGGCTGGATGGCCGGCCCTGCATGTGTCGCGCCGAAACAAAGCGTCGAGCTCTATGAGCTTTGCCGGCGCGGCGACTGGGTTACGGCGATGAAACGCCAGCGCCCGTTGTGGAATCTGAACCGGGCATTTGCCAGGTACAACCTCGCTGCGTGCATCAAAGGAGGCCTCCAGCTCCAGGGTTATCCTGTCGGCGCGCCCCTGCCGCCGCAGGCACCGCTGCCGCCTGAGGGCGTCGAAGAAGTAAGGCGGGCGCTGGTCGCAATCGGAGCTCTCTAAACGGCTTTTGACAGTTGCTTTTAATACCCGAAATAAATGGTGCGGATGATGGATAAGACGAAAGAAATATCGCAAACAGATTATATTACAACAGAGGTACTCAATCGTATGAGCCTGACGCTTGATTACGATTTAACTTTTGATACTGGGGATATCGTGCCAAAACTCTGGCATTGGCTGTTTTTTTTACCACATGTCAAAGCTTCCGAAGAGGGGACGGACGGCCATTCTAAAACAGGAGGGTTTATCCCGATTATCGAAGGCCTTGACCGTCGTATGTGGGCGGGCAGCCGTTTCTGGTTCCATAATGAGCTGTATACTTCAAAATATGCCCAAAAAAAATCCAAGGTCGTCAGCGTGACCGAAAAGGAAGGTCGCAGCGGCAAATTGGGATTTGTGCTTGTACGGCATGAATATTACCAGGATGACCATCACATCCTGTCAGAAGAACATGACATTGTCTATAAACAGGCACCAAAATCAGAGACTACGGTGGCGAACGTAAACGCCACTTTAAGTAAGCCTACCAAGACGGCACAGTGGTCGGAAACCATTAAACCAAGTCCGGTCCTGCTTTTTAAATATTCAGCACTTACCTTCAATGGCCATCGTATCCATTATGATCGCGACTTTTGCAAAAACAATTTCGGTTTTCCGGGATTGGTCGTCCACGGGCCACTCATCGCAACTCTTTTAATTGAGTTGATAAGAAAAAATATGAGTGATGCGAAGGTGTTAGAATATTCATTTCGCGCCAAAGGCCCGATATTTGATTTTCAGGCCTTTAAAATAGAAGGGCGCCAAGAAGGAGATATCGTCTCACTTTGGGCTGTAAATGATAGCGGTCTTGAAACGATGTCCGCTCGTGCCAAGATCATATAATTACGTGGCTGTGCCATCATTCACTCCTGTGGGCAAAAAGATGATGGCCGATATCACTGCAGCAGAAACACTGATGGGAAGTTCAGACAGATTGTTTTAGGTGAGTCTCCCCACCTTTAATTGGTCTTCCGCTAGCGTATCATCCGGTCTTATCGCAACCGATTCAAAACCAAATTTTTTCTTTAAAATTTCAATATTTCTGTTTCGCAATCCCCGTAATTTAGAAACATTGCCTGGATTGACACGGATTGAAATTGATTCCGCATTCAGTGCCGACGATTCAATTTGGGCCATCGCCAAATCCAGGAAAATTTCAGAATAAACCAGGTGACCGAAAGCCGGATGATAGGGGCCGGCTAAGATGGTAGATCCGTTCTCGAGATCCTGTGATGCTTGAAGGCCCATGCGGATCACACGGATGTTTTTGCTTTTAAAAAGCAGGTAGAGATGTTTTGTCTGGGACACGGCTTCATCGAGGCTCAGGGGAACAAAGTCACCTTTGCGGTACCCGGCGGCAAGGGGGCTACCTGCCAGAACTACCGTCGGATAAATGCGGATAAAATCCGGTTTCAGCCGGGCGACGCGTCGGGCAGAGGCCATCAATCGCTCAGGCGAATCTCCCGGCAGCCCCACCATTAACTGGATGCCGACTTCATAGTTTAATTCTTTAAGATACTGTATGGCCGTTTCTGTATCCGGGGCGCTGTGACCGCGATTTGTGATCGACAATACCCGTTCATCCATTGATTGAACACCCAGTTCGATGGTTGTGACGGGTGAATTTTTAATCAAATCCAATCGCTGACGATCAATGGTATCCGGCCGGGTCGAGAAACGGATACTGTTTACCCGTCCGGTCTTTACATATTCTGCGGCTTCAGCGAGCAGGCGCTTGATTTCATCTGCGGGCATTCCGAGAAAATTTCCGCCGAAAAAGGCAATCTGGACCTTGTTGCGCCGGGCGGTTTTAAATTTTAAAAATGCTACGATCTGATCGCGGATATCCTTTGATGTCCTCTTTTTTGCACGGACGCCGGTAATTGAAGACTGGTTGCAGAAGACACACCGGTGAGGGCATCCAGCGTGAGGGATAAAAATGGGGATGATAAAAGGCTTGTGCGAGTTGGGTTTTGCTGTCAAATCGTGATCCCGGAATTTAATTAAGGCGATAAGAGCGCTTCGCTTGAAGAGCGTTTCACTCCATCAGCGCTGCTCTTTAAGGGCACTTTGGGCTTCGCTCTAAGAGCTACGATCCAACAAGTCGTTCGAGGAGCATTTCACTTTAAGAGCATCCCGCTTGCAGCGGGATTTGATGCAACTGGTTCAAGTCTGAAGAGTCGTTAACAGTATAAGCCGATCGGATTTTCGTTATTGCCTCAAGCCCGGCAGGGCGCTCCTAAAAGCCCGAAGGGCTGCTCCTCGAACGAAGATACTCTTCAAGCGAAGCGCTCCTAAAGCGGAGCGCTCTTTAAATCCCACCGAGGGGGTGCTCATTGAGATTCTTTATTTAGAATCTCAAGCGCCTTGCGGGCCGCATCCTGTTCCGCCGTTTTTTTGCTTTTGCCCGTGCCTTCTGTTTCGATATCAAAAACCTTTACGGAAACCCAAAAGGTTTTATCATGATCCGGCCCTTCCTCGCGAACGACTTTATAATTCGGTATTTCACCGTGTTTTTCCTGAACCCATTCCTGCAACCGGCTTTTGTAGTCATAACTTTCGATAGCCGAGTAAACTTGATCGAGAAAGGGAACAAAATTATTTTCTATTATTTTAAAGGCGACTTTAAAACCGCCATCCAGATAAACAGCGGCCATCAACGCTTCATAGGCCCCGGCTAAAATCGAGTTTTTCTCCATGCCATTGGTTTGAATTTCACCTTTGCCCAGTTGAAGGCCTGCGCCCAGGTCAATGGAGCGTGCCATAATGGCCAGATGGGTTTCATTGACCAGATTGGCCCGGGTTCTTGAAAGGTCACCCTCCTTTAAGTGCGGGTAGCGTTCCATTAAAATGTGGCCGACAATGAGGTTTAATACGGCATCGCCCAGAAACTCGAAGCGTTCATTGTCCCGTAACCCCGAATCCGGCTGTTCATTTACATAAGAGCTGTGCCTTAAGGCCTCATCCAGCAGGTCTTTTGACTGAAATTGATAACCAAGTTTTTGTTCGATTTTGAGCTGATTGGCGCTAACCATAAAAGGTCCTATGTTTGTGCCCGGGCACCGAGTAATTTTTCATACAGCGAATACGGAATAAACAGTGAACCTTTCCCGGATCCCATTTTTATTTGAGGCGTTATGGTTCCGTGAAAATCTGTGCCGCCGGTCATCAACAGGCCGTGCTTTCTGGCCAGCTCCGTGTATTGCCGGATTTGTTGAGGTGAATGTCCCGGATAATATACCTCTATCCCTGCGAGGCCTATTTTCATTAAATTTTGCAGGAGCGCATCTAATTTTTGATTATTTTCAATATCCAAAAGCGCCGGGTGCGCCAGAACAGGAACGCCCCCAGCCGTCCGGATGATCTGAATCGCCTGTTCACATTCAATGCGATACTTGTCTACATATGCCGGCCCACGCGTCCCCAAATATTTGTCAAATGCTTCGTCGATGGACGTCACAAAGCCTTTTTTCACCATGGCATAGGCAATGTGGGGTCTGCCCAACTGGCCTTCTCCGACCTCTTGATTCACTTCGTCTAAAGAAATCTGGAATCCCAATTTATTTAAACGCTTTAATATTGAGGGGTTACGATTTCTTCTGGCATCCTGAAGTTTGCTCAGCGCTTGATTCAAGTCGCGATTATCAAGGTGGATATCATAGCCTAAAATATGAAAACTTCCAGAACCGGGGAAAAATGGAGGGTGTGCTGCACTGATTTCGACCCCGGTTAGAAAGTTCAAAGAAGGCGGTATGCCGATCCGCAGCGCCTCCCTTGATCCGTCTATGGAGTCATGATCCGTTATGGCGATGGCGGCGAGATTGAGCTTCTGGGCGTGGTCGATGATTTCTGCTGGTGTAAAAGATCCATCTGAGGCGGTTGAATGTATGTGGAGGTCTATGCCCAGATGATGATTACAATCCAAGAGCCTTTTCCAATGCCTCCTCTTTGGATTTACAATCGATGCATTGAGTTGTGACCGGCCGGGCTTTTAGCCGTTTCAACGAGATATCTTCTCCGCAGGATTCACATATTCCGTAAGTGTCATTTTCGATACGGCCAAGGGCCTCTTTGATTTTCTTAATCAGTTTATGTTCTCTGTCCCGAATTCGCAGCATAAAATTACGGTCGGCTTCAAGGGCGGCACGATCAGTCGGGTCCGGAAAATTTTCTTTCGGCACGGTCATGCCCGACACGGTGTCGCCAGCTTGATCCAATAGCTCTTCTAACCAGTTCGTCAATAATTTTTTGAAGTTTTCTTTATCTTTCTTTTTCATAACCAAACCCCTAGCCTATATCCTCTCTATATAAATAAGGTCTTTCAAAAATTGCAATCATTAACACAACTCAAAATGCCTGTAAAGCATTAATTGTGGCTTATTCATTTTTTGTGGAATGATACCATTTTGTCCATCTTGCGATAATATATTATCCAAAACTTCCAAATCAACGTCTTCGCGTCGATTTTAGCATTCATCTGGTTGTGGATCAATTCTTACCGAAACTGTGTCGCAAAAATAATCTCATTCGTCTTCGATCAGAATCTAGTATCGCTAAATCAAAATAAATTAAATCGCCAATGATTACAGTTGTTTGAATGCGAATCTATTCAAACGCGGGGATATGATGATATCGGCCTGTTTAAACCGGAACTTTAGAGCGGGTTTTATACCGCTTTTCATAATTTTATTTCGAATTAAGGAAACGCGGCATAAACGGGTGCACGGTTGTAGAAAAAAACGTTCGAATTCCGGAACGTTTTTTTGACAACCACTGTAAAACCCGCATTTCTCTCCCTCTTGAAAACATGCGATCAAAGGCTTTTGAAATCAGGTAAATAATAGACGATTTATCAAAAGCGCCCTTTTAAATAATGCTCAAGATTTCCATCTAAATAGCCGATATAAGGATATAATTAGACCAAACACACATAAACTAAAAAGCGACAAAGACACCTAGAACGCAAAAAATAACCGGGGAGTCTAAGATTATGAACAGCCCAAACTACCAGAGCACCGAGTATCGATCCATTACCATCAAAACCACTGATGGTTCTACAATTCACGGCAAGGTCAACCTGGCATACAAACAAAGAGTTTCGGATTTATTTACAAAATGTACCACCCCTTTTTTGATCATGGTTGAGGTGATGTCAAAAGACAGCAAAGGCAAGGTCATGTTTATAAACAAAGAGCACATCGTGTGGGCCGAACCGGAGGAAGAGTAAAGCAGTAAGCCGCAGGCAGAAAGCAGTCGGCAGTAACTATGGTCACGGGGGTAATTGTTGATAAAATATATCGTTTCCTCCGCTTAGCGAATACCCTATGCGTTATGTATTTTCATTCATGAACTTTTCAAGCTGTTTCATGTTGGCGACATTGTAAACTTTGGCCGGATAATCGGCCGGCAGAATTTTTTTTAGCAAACCCGCCAGGACCCTTCCCGGTCCAACTTCCACGAAGATTTCTATTTCTTCATCAATCAGCTTAATCATGGAATCAAACCATTTCACCGGGCTGCACAGCTGCTGCCCCATAATGTCTTTGATCTCATCTGCTTCGCTGGAGATATCTGCGGAAACATTAAAAACGATGGATCTTTCAGGAGGATTGAAGTCGATTTGGGCCAAAACATCTTTGAAATCCTGCTCGGCGCCTTTGATGAGTTCACTGTGCCAGGCGCCGCTGACTTTCAGGGGTATGGCCTTGGCCCCCTTTTGCGCAGCCAGGGCTGAGACGTTTTCGACAGGCTCCGGTGAACCGGTGATCACAATCTGAAGTTCGCTGTTGTGGTTGGCCACCGATACGACGCCGTGCGCTTGAACCTCGGCTACCAGGGTTTCAACTTCAGCAATCGGCAATCCAACGATGGCATGCATCGCACCTTTGTACCGGGTGGATTCGCGGTGCATGAGATCGCCTCTTTTATGTACGAGTTTGATGGTGTCTTCAGCGGAAATAACGCCGGCGGCATTAAGGGCGCTGTATTCGCCCAGGCTGTGTCCGGCACTAAAATCAGGCGTGATGCCTTCTTTTTGAAGAACCGCCAGACAGGCCAGGTTAACGGTTGTGACGGCCGGCTGCAAGTTAACCGTCTGGGTCAATTCTTCCATGGGGCCTTTGAAACAGAGATTCGAGATACCCATCTTGACCGTTTCTTCGGCCATATCGAAAATTTCACGGACAACATCATATTCCTGATAAAATTCCTGACCCATCCCCACGCTCTGGGAGCCCTGACCGGGGAAAAGAAATGCGGTTTTGCTCATAATAAATCCTCCGGATTTATTATTCATCCAGTTTGAACAGTTTTCTGACCGTATCGATATAAAACGATTTATCTTCATGCATGCCGTTACGTTTTAAAAACCGGGTGGGATCGTGTAAAATTTTGTTAATCAGTGAACCCGCCATTTTCTGAAGTGCAGCCGCATCCTGTTCAGAGATCATGCTGGATTGCAGGGTTTTTTTCAGTTCCGCCGCAGCAATGGATTCCATTTTGTTTCGCAGGGCGACAATTGTTGGAACCACATCCAGGCTTTCATACCATTCTCGGAACCGAATAACGGCCTCATCAACGATGCGCTCGCCCTTTATCGCCTCTTTCTGACGATCTTCAACATTTTCGTCAATCACTCCTTTTAAGTCATCGATGTCATAAACATAGGTATTGTTGAGGCGATTGAGTTCCGGATCAATGTCCCGGGGGACCGCAATGTCAATAAAAAATAAAGGTCGATTTCTACGTTTGCGCAGCAACCCTTTAACCTGATCGCTTTGGATCACATAATCAGGGGATCCGGTTGAACTGATAATGATGTCCACCGTTTTTAAACTCTCTAAGATCTCCTCGAATCGAATGGCCTGGCCGTTGAACTGTTTGGCGAGTTCAACTCCCGTTTCAAAAGTCCGGTTGGCGACCCATACCTTGTTGGCATTGTAGCGGATGAGGTGCTCAACCGCTAATTCAGCCATTTCCCCGGCGCCAATGAGCATAACCGTTTTGTCTGCCAGCTCTCCAAAAATTTTACGGGCGAGTTCAACGGCGGCATAGCTGATGGAAACGGCCCGATCCCCGATGCCGGTTTCGGTGCGGATTCTTTTGGCGACAAAAAACGTGCGGTGCAATAAGCGGTTTAAGATGACACCGGAGGCTTTTTCGTCAGTGGCGGTTCGGTAGGCTTCTTTTACCTGGCCCAGAATCTGAGGCTCACCCACCACCATTGAATCCAGACTCGAGGCCACGCGGAACACATGACGCACCGCATCATCGCCCTCATGCAGATAAAGGGCATCTTCAAATTGTTCCAGCGGTATTTTATTGAATTCGGCAATAAACGCCTTGGTCTCCTCAACCGCCCGGGTCTTGTTATCGGTAACCAACAAAATTTCTACTCGATTGCAGGTTGAAAAAAGAAGCGCTTCTTTTATGAAAGACTTCCCCAGAAGCGAATGCAGGGCCGATTTGGTCTCATCCTCCGCAAAAGCGATACACTCCCTGACCTCAACGGAAGCGGTCTTGTGATTTATGCCCAGTAATATGATGTCCAGCATAACGACACGTGTTATTTATAAAATAAATAAAGCCCTTAAAATGCATAGTGCAAAGGGCATAGCGCATAGGGTAAAGAGCAGGGAGAAAAACGCTATGCTCTATGCGCCATGCGCTTTGCTAAAACTTAGTAAACACCTCGTGATGCCCTTCCATGAATAGATTGACACCTAAAAAGGTAAAAATCAGCACCCCGAAGCCGATGATGGCCATAATGGCTGAGCGTCGGCCGCGCCATCCCACCGTCAGCCTTTCGTGCAGCAGGACCGCATAAAACAGCCAGGTAATTCCAGCCCAGACCTCTTTGGGGTCCCAGCTCCAGAACCGGCCCCATACTGCTTTGGCGTAAACAAAGCCGGTTATCAAACCCAGGGTGAGCATGCTAAAGCCCACGACGATGCAGACATATCCGATGTTGTCCAGCATTTCTAAAGACGGCAACCGTTTAAAGAAGAATCGGTGTCTTTTTGTTTTAATTTCATTTTCTTGCAGTAAATAAAGCACACCCAGCCCGCAAGCCAGGGCAAAGCCCGCCTCACCGATGAAAATGACCGTCACATGACTCATCAGCCAGAAGCTTTTAAAAATCTGGGTTGTCTGGGCCGGTTCGTTAGGAAGTCGGGAGGCGATTAACATTATCAGAGCCAGGATTGGCGCTGCAATTATTCCCAAAATTTTTAAGTTAAATTTTAACTGAATCGCCAGAAAGACACCGGCCATTGCCCACCCGGCAAAAGAAAGCGTTTCATGCATATTACTGACCGGTATGTATCCGGCTTTGATAAAGCCGAAAACGATGATAAAGGTATGAAACAAAAATCCGATCAGAAGCAGAAAGTACCCGGCCCGCTGCAGATAGTCCTTCTGCGTGAATAGATATGCAAAATAGCCGGAGCTGCTGAGCAAATATAAAATAATGCTAATAAAGATGATGGATTGCATTCATTCTCCACTTTCGGTTGGTCCGCCTCAGGCGTATTGAGCCGGTTGTACCCGTAGTTGTTATTTCACCACGAAGAACACGAAGATCACGAAGGCAGAATAGATAAATTTAAATGCTCGCTTGGTGTCCTTCGTGCGCTTCGTGGTTGAAACGGCTAAACTTGGGCCTTATGCATAACCGTATTATATTTTTTTAACCGATCAGCAGGCTCAACGGGCCTGCGGGCTCAACCTATAAGCGATAGCTTATAGCAGCGTTTCAATTTTATATCCTTCTCCCAAAATTTTATAAAGCAGCGAATTTATTTCTTCTGTTTTACCCGCCTGCATTAACTGAATGAGATCACTGTCGATCAATTGATTAAATAATGCTTTGTGTGCCTCAGGTTCATGAGCCTGGCTCAGCAGTTTTTGGCGGATGGCGCCCATTAAAAATAAAAAATCAGCATATTCCTGGCCGAACTGTGTTTCCATTTTTTGCCGCAGGTGTTTTGCCAGCGCCGGGCTTTTGCCGGAGGTGGAGATAGTAATGACCAAATCTCCCCGGCGGACAATGGATGGCAGGATAAAATTGCAAACCTCGGGGCGATCGGCAATATTACACAGGATATGAGCTCGCTCGGCGTCTTTGCTGATCTGACGATTTAAGGCTTCATCGTCGGTGGCTCCGATAACCAGAAACATGGCGGTTAAATCATCGCTTCGGTAGGCACGCCGTTTTAGCGTAATGGACTCCTCTGAAGCCAGCCGGGTCAACGGTGATGTCGGATTGGGGCTGACGACGCAAACACGAGCGCCGCATTCCAACAGGGTGTTCACCTTGCGGGTACCCACTGCACCCCCGCCTACAATCAGGCAATTGCGGTTTTTGATGTCCAGATGGATGGGGTAGTATTTCATGTTTTGTTGAATTTGTTTTATTGGTCTGTTTGGTTTGATTGGTTAAAAAATTAGACTTATTTTGCTCAATACCTATGGCAAGAACCAATTAAACCAATCAAACCAATTGAACCAATTCAACCGATTTCTATTTCCATTAAATCTTCGGCCAAGACCAACGGGCCGGAATAGGTTTTGCGACATTCGGCCGCGATATCTTCTTTATCACATTCCGGGTAAAAATGAGTTAAAACCAGCTTGCGAACTTCGGCTCTGGCAGCAAGATCACCTGCCAAAGACGGTGTCAGATGCCCTTTGACCTTGTTTTTGTCGGGGAGGGCACACTCGCAGATTAACAGATCCGCATCTTTTGCAAGATCGATGATCGTTTCGCTGTAATCTGTATCCCCGGTGTAAACGGCGGAAAACCCACCGGTGCTGATAACGCGGAAGGCAATGCTTTCTTCGTTGTGCTGCACCGGAGCGGTATTTACGGTAAAATTTTCAAATGCAATCGTATCGGCATTTTTGTTGTCAAATTCGATGATCTCCAACAGGCCGGGAGCTAATTCAATCCACTTACCGTAGACGCCTTTCGAGCTTTCATAAAAATCCAACAAGCCGCGGCCCCCGGCAACCGTCAGCGGGATTTTGCGCCGGCTCTCGTCCGGATACTTGGTGGCAAAAATAAATGGAACGAATTCGCTGGTATGGTCGGGGTGAAAATGACTGTAAAAAATATGGGAAATATCAAAAATTGAGGTTTCCGCTTCCAGAAGCCGCCGCATGGTGCCCGGTCCGGAGTCAAACAACAACCGTGAACTGCCAACCTGCATCAGAACCGAGCACGAACTTCGCTTCAGTGACGGCACGCAGGTCCCCGAGCCTAATATCGTTACTTTTATACCGGTATTGTGGGCAGTCATTTCAGATTTTCTTTTGGTGCTCAAACGGATACGAATAAGTTATTCGTTATTCGTTACCTGTTATTCGATCGATTCATTTGATTGCAGCCGCTCTTTCTAATAACGATTAACCAATAACCAATAACATTTACCATTGAGCTACCTGCGTTCTGCCCTCCTCGCCGTTCTGTTAATAATCCACGATAGCACTCGATTGTCATCGCGGGTGTCTACTTCCTCTTTAAGATCGTTGAGCGCAATTTCTGCCCGGGCCATGTTTTTATGACCGCCGGCATTCCCCAGATTTCCGAATCCTTCTTTGGCCATTTTGCCGGCGTTTTTCCGAATACCGTCGTTTCGGAAAATAATGGTTAATTTTTTATCACAGATACCGGACACAATACTCCAGGTGACGGTATTGACCCGCATAAAAAAATCGGCAATCAGCACACAAACGTCCGGATTCACCACACTGCCCAGGTGGACGTAGACCTTACCCTTTCGTCGGCGCATGTTTTGCAGGGCAATTTTAAAATATTTTAAAAGGTCGAATCGAAGGTCAACCTTTTCGATCTTGCGCGCAAGATGGATATTGGCGTGTCCTAATAGATATTGAAATGCGCGGACATCTTCGATCTGGGTTTGCCCCTTAAAGTCATTGGTGTCGGTTTTAATGCCATGATACAGACCGGTCGCCAGCTTTGCCGAAGGTTTGATTTTTGCGGCCTGCAGATATTCGGTTAAAATGGTGCACGTGGCGCCGTAATGGGGTCGGATGTCTAAAAATGGTGCCTGGGCACCCGAATCCGGATGGTGGTCGATAATAACGACCGGCTTTAGCTGAGCCAGGTCTTCATTGTGATCAGGCTGGGAATCCACCATAACCACCCGGCTGAATTGATCCACTTTAATTTCTTTAAAAGGAACCAGGCTGACATCCAGCAGCCGTATCATGGCCAGGTTGTCGGGCCGATTGATGGTGTTGATGTGAGAAATGGTCACATTTAGCACCTTGCGCCACAGCAGACGGCTGACGGCCATTGAACTGGCAATCGCATCCGGATCGGCATTGATCACGATCAGCACGGAATCATTGCCAGAAAACTGATCGTAGAATCTGCGGAGTTTTTCAGGTACAGATTGGCTCATAAGAAATTGATATCCAGGGGTAAATGCCGGGATATTACGATGTGTTGGCTGAGATTACAATAGGATTTTCAAATAAAGCACAAACACCCGGCTCCTACAAACCGGGCTCGTTAGGGCGCGTGCCATCTATAAGATTCTAAAAACGATTCTATCTCCCTCGGCTTCTGCACTTACGCGGTCGCCATCAGAAATTTTGCCCTCGAGGATTTCCAGGGACAACGGATTTTCGATATATTGCTGGATAACGCGTTTTAACGGCCGTGCGCCATAGACCGGATCATAACCTTTTTCGGCAATCAGCGCTTTTGAGCTATCTGATAATATAAGCTCGATATTTTTGTCGGCAAGACGCTGGCCCAGCCGGCCCATCTGGATGTCCACGATTTTGACGATTTCATCCGCTGTCAGGTTCTGGAATATGATGATTTCATCGATACGATTTAAAAATTCCGGCTTGAAGCTGGCCCGCAGAGCCTCAGTCACCCGGGTTTCCAGTTCATCACGGTCAGACCCGGCCAGCTGCTGAATCCACTGACTGCCCACATTGGATGTCATAATCACAATGGTATTCTTAAAATCAACTGTACGGCCCTGGCCGTCGGTCATGCGCCCGTCGTCCAGAATCTGCAGCATCACGTTAAAGACTTCCGGGTGCGCTTTTTCAATTTCATCAAACAGCACCACCGAATACGGCCGGCGACGGACCGCTTCCGTCAGGTAGCCGCCTTCTTCATATCCCACATACCCGGGGGGAGCGCCGATCAGCCGGGCAACGGAATGCTTTTCCATGTATTCCGACATATCGACTCGAACGATGGCCTGTTCGCTGTCAAAAATAAATTCCGCCAGCGCTTTGGCCAGCTCGGTTTTACCGACCCCGGTCGGTCCCATGAAGATAAATGACCCAATGGGCCGATTGGGATCCTGCAGCCCCGAACGGGCGCGGCGAACGGCGTTGGACACGGCTGAGACAGCCTCTTCCTGGCCGATCACCCGTTTGTGTAGCCGGTTTTCCATCTGTACCAGCTTGTCTTTTTCACCTTCAAGCATTTTACTTACCGGTATCCCGGTCCAACGGGAAACAACTTCGGCCACATCCTCATCATCGACTTCTTCTTTGAGCATCTTGCTGGTCTGCTGAAGCTCAGAAAGTTTTTGGTTGGCTTGCTCCAGCTGTTTTTTAAGCTCCAGGGCTTTGCCGTATCGAATTTCCGCCACCAGGGCCAGGTTGCCTTCTCTTTCCGCCAGCTGGGCCTCGGTGCTCAATTGTTCCTGATCTTCTTTGATTTTGCGTATCGTCTGGATCAGATCTTTTTCATTTTGCCAGTGGCCTTTCATGCGCATCAGCTCATCATTCAGGTCGGCCAGCTCGGCTTCCAGTTTTTTGAGTCGTTCTTTGGAAGCCGGGTCCGTTTCCTTTTTCAAAGCCTGGCGCTCGATTTCGGACTGGGTGATTTTGCGTTGTATTTCATCAATTTCAGCCGGCATGCTGTCAATTTCAATTCTCAGTTTGGAAGCGCATTCATCAATTAAGTCAATGGCTTTATCCGGCAAAAAACGATCGGCAATATAGCGATGAGAAAGGGTGGCTGCCGCCACAATGGCCGAATCTTTGATGCGAACGCCGTGATGGACTTCATATTTTTCCTTCAGCCCCCGCAAAATCGAAATGGTGTCCTCCACGCTGGGCTCTCCTACCCGTACCGGTTGAAAACGGCGCTCCAGGGCAGCGTCTTTCTCGATGTATTTGCGATATTCGTTGAGGGTCGTTGCCCCTACGCATCGCAGGGTTCCTCTGGCCAGTGCGGGCTTTAGCATGTTGGATGCATCGACGGCACCCTCTGCAGCGCCGGCACCCACAACCGTATGAAGTTCATCGATAAAAAGGATAATCTCACCTTCTGCGGTTTCGACCTCTTTTAATACCGCTTTGAGGCGATCTTCAAATTCGCCCCGGTATTTGGCACCGGCAATCAGCGCGCCCATATCAAGGGCTACCAGCCGTCGGTTTTTCAACGTTTCGGAAACATCGCCTTCTACAATTCGCTGTGCCAGGCCTTCAACGATGGCGGTTTTACCGACGCCCGGTTCTCCGATTAACACCGGATTGTTTTTCGTGCGCCGGGACAGTACCTGGACAATGCGGCGGATTTCTTCATCACGACCGATGACCGGGTCCAATTTGCCCAGCCGCGCCAGATCCGTCAGATCGCGGCTGAACTTTTCCAGGGCCTGGTATTTGTCTTCCGGATTGGGATCGGTAATGCGCTGTTTTCCTCTTATTTCTTTTAAAACACGAAGTATGGAATCCCGTGTCACCCCTGCCTGAGACAAAATTTTTGCAGCTTCACTGCTTTTTTCGTCAGCGATAGCCAAAAAAATATGCTCGATGCTGACATATTCGTCCTTCATCTTGGTTGCTTGCGCAAATGCCGCTTCCAGTATGGCTTTACTCCTAGGCGAAATATAGACATCTCCTGTTCCAGCGCCACTAACACCGGGAAGCCGGGCAACTGCCGCATTGACTTCCTGAACGATTTCGCCTGGAGATACCCCCAGTTTGCGCAGCATGGCACCGGCGATGCCACCGGTTTCAGCGAGCATCGCGGCCAGCAGATGCTCAGGTTCAATCTGCTGGTTATGGTGCTGCGCGGCCAGGGCCTGGGCATTCTGTATAAGCTCCTGAGATTTTATGGTAAATTTATCGAAACGCATTCGTCCTCCCTTAAAAGTCGGTTATATTTTAAATAAAAATAATCACATTACTTATTATGTCAATATAAAATTAGTAATGGAATGGTAGAGCGGTGGAGTATTGGAGTGTCGAAATTGAAGCGTTTCGAGTTTCGCGTTCCGGGTTAAAATATTGCAATAAACG
>Ga0316575_10000083_pt1 | contig 22729 bp, 16 predicted proteins | sample J5NA_FD_203072 | JGI IMG/M metagenome (GOLD analysis project Ga0316575, IMG submission 203072) | Rhizosphere microbial communities from salt marsh grasses in Alabama, United States - J5-7_050615r2r3 | ecosystem: Host-associated > Plants > Roots > Rhizosphere | place: USA: Alabama | collected...
AATTTTACGTTGACGCCACTCTGGAAAGACCCCGATACCATTGTGTCGTCGGTTGCGACGATACAGAATGCTTCTGTGTACATGTGCGATTCTGCGATTCTTGAAAACAAGCTCGTACTGGTAGTGAATTATACGGCAATCAGCGACTCCATCTCGGTTACCGTTTCCAATCTTTCGTCAATTAATCGTGACTCCATGCTGAGTCTGGTGATCGGATATGTATTTCCCGGTGCCCAGCCGGTCACCATGTCGTTGAGTCCGTCCGGCCTTCCTGCCGGAGACCTGGTCAGTAAGGTGTTTCACGATCAGCACTTCACCGAAAGTGAAGAGACGCTGACGGTAAATGTGCGCTGGCGAGGTATCGGGGGTAATTTCAGCGGTCCGGTAACCAGAAAACTGGTAGTTGGAAAACCACGTCCTGCGAATACTGCTACATTGATTGTTGATTCAACAACGAGTACGACAGCCGGTATTCACTGGCAATTTTCCGGTTCTGCGGATTTCGACAGCATCAGGATCGTGTGGAGCGTGCAACCTTTGACACCGTCAACCATTATAAGCGGTCCATCGTTTCAGACACAGATGCTCGGCAACTCGGTACGGAGCGTAATCATCGACAAGTTACTGCCTTCGTATACGTATTCAATCGGTATCCAGGTGGTTAAGGGGGGGGTATACTCACTGCTCACCTCCGGCGCAATTGCTTCATGCACCACAAAGACTGCGTCGACTGAAGTTGTCGTCAATTCTATCGACGTACTGTCCGCAGAGTTTTCCCCTTCGAATAATGAAGTTGCCCTGGTCTGGACCATCGATCCTCAGGTTTCGGGAGCGGTCAACACCCTTGAAACCGGAATCGTCTGGTCTGCAAACAATCCGCCCGACATCATCACCAAGATTGATCGGAACGACGTGACGGTGATTACTGACTGTAAAGACACCACAAGAACGGTGGTTGATATATCAAAAAACATCCTCTTCTCGACGCCCTATCATTTTGCACTGCTTCTCCGGAAGAAAGGAGCGGCCAGCTGGACTTCGGCAACCGACAGCTCCCGGGTGGTAGTTACTACGAGTGCTGCTGCATGGCAGAGTGTCACCTATTTTCAGGGAGAGGATACTGTTGTTACCGCCTTTAACAACACCGTCATCCTCAGGAAAGTCGGTGACGGTGTCGTAAGTGTCAACGATACGCTCAACACGTTTCCTGTCGACAGCCTGCTCCCTGGATTTATCGCTGCGGCACATTACGGATTCGACTTCAAACATGATGTCAAGTCCGATCCGATCGGTATCGGTATGGTATATGACGCGTCACTGTTTACCGGCCATGTCATAACCGAAATTCACATGTATCAATATGACACCAATACAAAACAGTGGATGCTGATAGACGGGACATCGCTTGATACGACGGCGAAGAAGGTATCGGCCGTTCTACGGCCGAATGAGCATCCGTACCCGTTCATGTTGTTGATTGATACATTGCCGCCGACAGTCGGTATTTCATCCGACACCGCATCTCCCGTTTCCGCCGGAGCGGAAATCGCCGATACACTTACTATTTCGGATAATATTGCCAACTGTACGGTTTCACTGGTACACTGGGGCGCCAACGGTATCGGCGGCAATAAAGTCTCAACGGTCAAATGTTCGTTGAATGTCAGCACGGTGGTCATGACTGTACCCGCAGATTCCATTGTCAGGGATCGCAGTTTAAAGACGGAACTTGTCATCAGCGACGGTGTTCATAGCAAAGTCTTTGATGTTTCGAGAGTCGTAAAACGGCAGGTATCCGACCCGGTTGCATTGTCGGCGATGAAGTGGACTCCGGTGATGACAACATCGGCCCTTGATGTCGACAGTGTCGAGAATGCGCTTGCAGAACTGAAGTCGGGCAGTATCTGGAAATATGATTCTCTGCAGTTTCGGATTTTCAGGTGGATCGATACCGTTGCAAACGGTAGCGGACAACCGGGCTGGCTTGAGTACCGACCGCTGAGAAGCGGATATTTTTCGATGGTACCTGGAAGGGTCATATGGGTAAAAACCCGCAATAACAAAGAAATTAAAAGTCTCGGTACCGGAACCACAGTAAGTGTCAGGGAACCGTTCAGTATTAACCTCAAGGCGAAGGAATGGACGGATGTTTCGCTTCCGTTCAAGATGAATATCAGACTCGGGGATATTTTTACTGCATCGGAGGATACCCCTGAATTCAGGAACAACATACTTATCTACAAATGGACTACAGCAAAAGATTCGAAACGGATTACCGCTCAGCCCAAATATATCAACTATGTGTATGATTATAATCTTATGTCAACAGTATTGACTTCCGGAGCCGAATCTGATGGAATCGCTTCGTATTCCGTGTTGAATAATGATACGGTAGATCTGGTACTCAATATTCCGCCGGTTCCCGAAGCGTTTTCAACTTTTGATGAATCTCAGGCCGGCTTGGGAAAGAAGACTGCAACAAATGAGGGGTGGAGCGTTAAGCTTACGGCGCATCTGGATGATGCAGACTTGACACCGGTACTATTCGGCAGCAGACGTGGTATTTCCAACCGGCGGTTTCCACTGCCACCCAGTTTTGAGGATCAACGTCTGTACCTCGAAACGACAGAAGCTAAAACACCACTTGGCGCGGTTCTCAACAATGATCCTGAAGCTGGTACGGTCCTCAATGCCGTGTTTGAAAACAAGTGTAAAAGTGAAGCTCGTTTCGATTGCGATTATTCAAATACTCACAATCTCCCTGTGCAATGGAGCGTTGCGCTGTACGATCCGCAGACCGGCAGGATATCGACGTCGGGGAGTGAACAGGTGACGGTGGCATCCGAGAGTTGCCGTTATGCAGTGGTAATTACCGGCGACAGTGCTTTTATCGCTTCACAGGTTACGGCGCTTGTTCCAAGACTCTCACTATTTTCTCTGTATCCAAATCCCTGCAGGGGAGATCTTGCGGTTCGTTTCAACCTGCCGCCGGCAGATATCGGTCGTGTTCGCATCTCGCTTTTCGATCAACTCGGAAGATGTGTCTGGAATCAATCAGTTGCGGGAAGCCGGCTTCGAACCGGATACAATGTTTTTCATTGGAATCTTCGTGGAAAACAGGGGCCGAGTGCCGGTACATACATTCTCACTCTGCATGCGTACTCTGCAACCGGAAAAACGATGGGCCGGAAACAGATTCAGATGCTTTACCTGCCGTAATGACATGTGCCGGAGAAAATTCCGGCACGCTCCTTTACTTACAATAAAACACGCTGTAATTATTTGAAATTCAAGCGGCTGAGAATGTTCATCAACTGCGGTTTCAAGTAATATCTAACGTTTCCGTATATGAAGCGAATACTGTGGAGATGAGAAGGGGGATGGTTGCGAAAACTTGACCGGCAGGGTGATAGGGCTGAAATGTAGAATCCTATAGTACTCAAGAGGTTACACTGTCTGCATTGCTTATACTGTTGAATGCAGGATCATATTGACAGCGAACCATCATCATTCTACAATTGATGCAACAGGTCTGTAGTCTACGTGTTAACGCAGCCAGTAACAACTATTTCCCTTTCACAAATTTCGGGAGGTTTTCTTGGGGAGAAAGATCGTTTGTATACTTGCAATTCTCGGGATTTATATGCTGGTTCACGCTGAACCTTCAGAGGCGGATATCAAGCTTGCCGCTGAGTCCGAGAAGTATTGTGCCAGTACCGAATCAACCAAAGCTACCCCTGAAATGATTATGCAGAAAGTCAATGAGGCTGCTGATATTATTTCAAAAGAAGGTGCGGCATGCTTCAGGAAATTCAAAGGTAAAAACAGCAAGTTCATCTTTGCCGGCACTTATATGTGGATCAACGATATGAATGGTGTAATGCTCATGCATCCCATTAAACCCGGCATGGAATCACAGAACCTCATCGGTCTCAAGGATTCAAACGGTAAGCGTTTTTTCGTTGACATGATTACTGTTTGCCAGAATAAAGGCGAGGGATGGGTTGACTATATGTGGCCGAAACCCGGAGAAAAGGATCGTTCGCTCAAAGTTAGTTTTGTCAAGAAGACGATATGTGACGGAAAAGTGGTTGTCGTCGGGTGCGGTGTCTATGATATGACCCTCGAACAGATTAGTGCGGCAATGCAGAAAAAATAGCCTGTATTATTTGGGGATCCATCGGACTATCAAATGTATGCTTCAGTCGGCAGTAAATGTTACGGTCGACGATGTAGGGATGGTGTGTTTGTCGTTGCAGAAACAGGATAATTGAAAATGAAACTCGATAAAATGGCAACGGTGTATTCACGTGTTACCGGTTCATTTACTGTTGCACTTGCCCGGTTTTCAGTCAAACATCGTCTGTTGTTTTTTTCCGGAGGGGGCCTGCTGGTACTGGTCGCTGTTGCCGTTGTTGCGATGGTTGCAGGCGGAATGATCGACAACGCATCCCATATTAATGCAGAGGCTCTTCAACTCAATGAAACACTGCTTATGCGCAAGCTGCTGGCACGTGAATTTCAGACATCATACGATACGTCGGGTTCATCTACCTATAACGGTCTGGCAGAGAAAGGAAAGACTCTGGTAACGGGACTTCGTCGGAGGGGCGGAGTAATAGGAAAACTTGCCGTGCGTCTCGAAAATGAGAACAGAAATGTCGACAGTCTCTTTTCGATACTGGTTGCTTCCGGTAGTGAGGCTTTCGGAGAAAGAAGGAACGTCATGGCTGCATTTGAAGTTGCTCAGCAGCATATTGACAGTATACGTTTGAAGCTCGAAGCCCACGAGGCCGATCTGCAGATGGAGGGGCAGCGCTTAAGTACAACCGAAAGCGAGTTTCTCAATGTCGTTCGTGATGGTACGATTTTAATTCTTTCACTTCAGAATGTTATTCATGCTATCACCGCGGACTCTGACGACAGTCTGAAAATATTGTACAAATCAATCGAAAAAACACGTGGAGATATCCTCTTTTCCTTCTCCTCGCTAGCCGAAAACGTTGACAAGAAAAAATACGGTAATCTCAGCAAAAAGTATACTGATGCAATGGGGGTTGCCCATACGGTCGCAGATTCGTTCTTTACGTCTATAGAAAAGGAAGGGGCGGTTTCTCGTACACTGGATTCGTCTTCGGCAATCATGACAACGGTCACCGGCAGCTTGATTAAAAAAGCACAGACTGGAAAAGTACAGGCGCAACGCATCTCTGCATTGCTACAGATTGTTGCCGTCGCAGCTGCTGCCGCACTTTTCATTTTTCTTGCAGTGTCGATAACTGCATCAATCACCCGACCTATCGGGCTGCTGCTTGAAGATATGGAAAGGGTCGGGCAGGGAGATTTTTCGGTATCGGTGCGTATTACCGGGAAAGACGAGGTGAGCAGTATCGCCGAAAAACTGCAGGGAACCGTCAACAACCTCCGGAGTATCATCGGCAGAATACAAAGAGGGGTGCAGACGCTCTTTTCGGAATCGGAACAGGTGCGTAGTGCCACGAATGAAATGTCGAACGATGCCACCCTGATGAAGAACGAGACTGCAACAGTAAATGAAACCGCACAGCTTATTTCCCGAAATGTCACGAGTTTCAGTGCCAGTGTCGAGAAGATGAATTCCGATGTAACCATGACGGCATCGGCTATTGAAGAAATGAGTGTATCGGTAAATGAAGTGGCGAAAAACTGTCAGCAGGAATCGAAAATTGCGCAACAGGCTGATGAGAAAACCAGGGCAACACGAACGGTGATGGAACGTCTGGGAAAATCCGCTTATGCAATCGGTAAAGTGGTTGACGTGATCAATGATCTTGCCGATCAGACCAATCTTCTTGCGCTCAATGCAACTATCGAAGCTGCCAATGCAGGCGAAGCTGGAAAAGGATTTGCCGTTGTTGCCAATGAAGTCAAGGAGCTTGCACGACAGACGACGAAAGCCACCGGTGATATTGCAAATAAAATTGGAGAAATTCAGGGTGATACAACGACCGCAGTCAATGCAATAAGTGAAATCGCTGCAATTGTCGAAGAAGTGAGCTCGATCAGTTATACTATCGTTGCTTCAGTGGAAGAGCAAGGTGCCACGATTACCGAGATTGCCTCGATCATGACACGTACCAGTGATGCGGCAAAAACGTCTGCACACGATGTTTCGGTGATGGTGGATAGCTTTTCCCGGGTTACTACAGGTATCGACCAGGTCAACGATGTAACGCAACGGACTACAGCCGGACTTGAAAAAATTCGTGTAAATCTGGACCAGCTGACCGGTTTAGGGGCTAATCTCAAAGATGCGGCTGATCAATTCCGCGTTTAAAGCCCGCGTAGAGCCGTCGCATCGGTAATGATGTGCCGGTTATTTTTCAGAGAGAAGTTTCTGACGTTCGTAATGGAGAATTGGATCGCACTTGCCGGGATATTTTTCTGTCACCTTGTCGGTACATCCTCCGGGTGAAAGTTTGTCGCATGTTGAACAGACGTTGTCATACCACTCATCGCTGATACCGGCTGGTTTGTTACCCTGCGGTCCCCCGCCGTTTCCGATGCTGTCAAGCTTGCGAATGATATTCTGTGCAATTTGTGCCAATTGTTGTACCTGAGCTGGCGGCGCCTGACGAGAAACGATCTGCAGATATACTGACAGTGCTTCTTCGATTATACTTTTTTCTTCATTTGTTAAGGCCATTGCGGCTCCTCTCATGTTTATGTGGTAAAATACTATTTTTCTTGTTACAATTTCCAAGGAATTTCCGCGTATCCTCATGTACCTGTCAGTACCGGAAGGGTTGAGAAATTTCCGGTACGGAAAAGACAGATTTGAAATGTATGAGCGAAACGGTATGAAGGAACTTCATGTCTGAAGTGATTTTTATTTGTAATGCCAATATGTGCCGCAGTGCAATGGCGGAAGGTATTCTGCGAAGGAACTGTACAAACGCCGGATTGAACATAACCGTGGCTTCGATGGGTATTCATGCACGGGATGGAAGGGCGGCTACGGAATTTACCGTGAAAGTGGCTGGCGAATTCGGCATCGATCTGAGCGCTCACCAGTCACGTCAGATCATTCCCGAGGAACTCAAGGCGAGTAGGCTGATTTTTACAATGGAACCGGTACAGGTAGATTACCTTGATATATTCTTTCCGCAGGTTTCGGACAGGCTTTTCATGCTTACCTCGTGGCCGCTGCGTAAAGAGAAGAAAAAGGGAGTTTCTGATCCGGTCGGCCGCTCGATCGAGGTTCACCGGAAAGTGTTCCGCAGTATCGATGGTCATATCGAACGAATATTTCCGGATATTATTTCATTGTTCTCCACTGATTTTAACCGGTAAGGTGCCAGCCACCGTCAACAGCAAGAATCTGTCCCGTAATACTTTCGTTATCAATCAGATAAAAAAGCGTTTGAACCAGGGCGTCGGTGTTGCCGATCGTTTGCAGGGGAATTTTCCTCCGAAGTCGGGAAAATGTTGTCCTGGTTTCATGGTCAGCCGGAAGTATTGCGCCTGGTGCAACGGCATTAACTCGCATACGGGGCGCATACAGCAGTGCCTGCTGCCTCGTTAATTCTTCGAGAAACAATTTAGACATTCGATAGTTCTGAAACCGTAGTGAAGGTGGGGAAATCTTCGCGTCGGTTATATTCACCATCCAGCGGGCTGACGGAAGTGCCGAAAAACGGCTTCCAAGCAGCCGGGGAATGCACAGATGTATTGAAAGCATCTCCTCGAAGTGAGTCCGGTCATTAAGATTCCCCTGAGTAAAAACAGATGCATTATTGATGAGCCCCACAAGCGGAATACCGAATGCAACGGCCCGATCGATAAGTGTTTCAGTATTCCGGGAAAGATCCTGGCGCACAAAATGAATCTGTTCACTATATTCTCTGTTTTCTTTAAGCCAGCTTACGACTTCAGTACGTGAGGTTCTGTAATGCAGGATGACGGAATATCCCGACTTCAGGAGCGCCTTCACTAATATGAGGCCGATTCTGCGGGTTGCGGCTGTAATGAGGATCGCTTCATTTTTTTTATGCACATACGTAATATAATTTAGGAAATAACTTTTAATCGCAGGGACAGACGAAGGATCAGGCCGTGAACATCCAAAATATGCTTCTTGAGAGGAAGAGTACCGTTTTGTGTGGAACCAGAACGGTCGGGGCACTGATAGAAGCATTCGGACGCGATATGCTCTGGTCGGATCGGGTATCAGAAAGTGTGGATGTTATTGTAATTCATTATATGAGTGATGTGATGCGCAATTCAGAGCACCCCTATGTTCTTGAAAATATCATAGGTATATTTGCAGAGTACGGAGTAAGCGCTCACTATGTCATTGATCGGGCCGGATTGGTCTATCGATGCGTTCCGGAAGAAAAAAAGGCCTGGCATGCGGGGGGTAGCATTATGCCGGAACCGGATAACCGTTCAGGAGTGAATGATTTTTCAATCGGAATCGAATTGCTGGCGACCCATGACAGCGGATTTACCGTTTTACAGTACGATGCACTTGCAGAACTCTGCCGAACAATCGAATCGACACGTCAGAGGACTATGACGTATGTCGGGCATGACCGGATTTCCGGAGCCAGAGCAGTCGCATTGGGACTTCGGTCTGATGAAAAGCCTGATCCTGGTCCGCTTTTTGACTGGGGATGGTTTTTTCGGTCACTCAGGCTTCAGTAGACCTTTCAAGTGGCAATCGTTAATTTGCCAAAGCATCGGCAAATAATCATTTTTAGAGCTCTGAATCCGTATGCAGTACAGAGGTATCTGCAGATGATTCTATACGATGAATGAAATAGTGTGAAAGCTTCAAACCGTCTGAATAACCCCCGAAATTGTACCCGAATTGTTGCGCGAGGAGTGTGTTGCCATGTATAGGAGCCGGTTACTGCAGAGAGTACTGTTGTGTGGCCTGATCATATGCGGGACTGTATTTGCCGATGAAACGTTCGACAGATTATATGCCCAGAAAAAATATCAGGAAGCCGTCGATTATGCGGAAAATGCGATTGAACCGCAGGCGCGTTCTCCAGAGTTGTGGGTCAAGATCGGTGATGCATTCGATCATATCGACATGCCTGAAAAAGCGCTTGCCTGTTATCTCGTTTCCTGGAGAATGAATCCTCAGGATTATCAGTCACTTGTAGGTGCCGCAAAAGCGTACAACAGACTAACCAATCCCGAAATGGGTCTGGAGATGGCCCAGAAAGCGCTCACAATCAATTATTCGGCTGATGCAGCCTGGGAATTCGCCAAAGCATGTATTGCACTCAACCGTCCGGCAGAGGCAAAAAAGGCAATGGCGAAAGTGATTGAAGGCGATTCTTCCAATACGGTTGCAGTAACTCAATTGTCAACTATTTATTTCAATGAGGGTGACTGGGCTTCGGCGGTACCGCTGCTGAAGTTGACATACAAAAAAAATGCCACCCCCCGGCTCGCATTCCAGATCGGGCAGGCTTACAGTGAGCTCGGTGTGGCCGATTCTGCGGTACTGTATTTGTTGAAAGCGCGGGACGGCGCTGTGGAACCGGTATTAACGTCACGATATCTCGGTCGTGCATATTTTATCCGATCGTCATGGGGTGAATGCATAGCCGCGTATGGAACCATCATTGACAGTGCACTCACTGCGGATGATCTCTACCGGTATGCGGTAGCCACCGAAAAATCACGCGGTGCCGAGGATGCTGCTGTGTTCTACGAAAAAGCCGTAACACGGTTTGGTACGTCAATTCAACGGGAGGCGTTGCTTGCACGGGAGGGGCTTGCAAGAATCAGGATCAAGGACGCCTTGTTTACTGATGCAATACCTCTTCTCCGGGAGGTGGTCGCCGCTGATCCCAAGGGGCTTGCAGTACCCCGTGGAAGTTTGCTTCTTGCGGAGGCTTACCAGGGAACGGGAGATTTTAAAAATGCCGTCGCAACACTCGAGGGAGTGATCGCCGTCAACTCGCGCAATGTGGAGGCGTATGCGCAGCTCGCCGACTGCTATCAGAAAAACGGCAAACCCGAAAAGGCGCAGGAGGTCTATACGGTATTGACCGGGCTGGCTCCTGATGATCCGGGAATCTACCGTACGCTCGGAAATTTTCATCTTTCAAATCTGCGGTACAAGGAGGCGCTCGAACAGTTCGAAAAGAGCTGCAGACTCAAAAAAAGTGCAGCCGGGTATGAAGGTATCGCTGCTGCTGCTTACGGGCTTAACCAGAAGGACCGCGCTGCCGCAGCTGCGGATTCAGCGCTGGCTCTTGATGCGAAAAACAGAAAGGCAGCACTGGTGAAGGCACACGTACTGCTTGATAAGAAACAGTATGACGCAGCATGCAGGCAGTTTGAAAAACTGCTTGAAAAGGAACCTGATAACGGTGAAATTCTGTATGCTTTGACTGCCTGTTACGGTGCCATGGGAGCCGGAGAGAAACTGGTGGCGGTTGATAAAAAGGTGTCCCGTCTCAATCCCGCCGATACCGCTTCACGGATCAGACTTGCAGCCTACTATACAAAAAAGGATTCGGTTGACGCGGCGATCGGGTGTCTGCGTGAACTTCAGGCGCTTCTGCCCGCATCGGCGGGTACGGCTAAGGAGCTGTTCCGGCTCTCACGGTTAAAGCGCGACCTTCCGGCTGCAACCGTCTGGCTGCGCACCTATCTGAGCCTCAAGCCCGATGATGCGGAAGCGCAGCGTGATATGGGAAATATCCTGTATGAACAGAACGATACCGACGAAGCCCTTGAGTATTACCGTACCGCTCTAAAGCTCAATCCTGCGGTAGGCGGGTTTTACAAACGCTACGCCGAACTGGTTATGGCCCGTGGGGAACAGGCTGAAGTCATTGCTGCATTGACCGGTGTTATCAAGGCTGGTGGAGCCGATCCGGGTACCTATCTTACCCTTGGGTTGATCTATCAGAAGAAAAAAGAGTATATCGATGCGATCGAAATGTATCAGGCAGCGCTGAAACGTGAACCGGCGAATTTTGAAGCTCTTGCAGCACTTGCTTCATGTCAGGCGGCGAACGGTACTATCAGGGATGCGATCGTATCATACGAACAGGCAATCATGATGAACTCTGGCGCGGTAAGTGAGTATCGTGATCTCGGGTCTCTTTACCTGCAGGAACAGCGGGAAGATGAAGCAATGAAAATGTACATTAAATATCTCTCCCGTGACAGCAGCGATGCCGGCATTGCGCAAAAAGTCGGTCACTATGTATATACTAATGGGCGTCTTGAGGATGCCGTCCGGTATTATGGATTTGCCGGGAAGAAACTCGATGCGGCATCGAGTGTGGAGTATGCCGCTGCCTGTTGTGAAATCGGTAGAAACCGGCAGGCGATCAGTATGCTTCTGCCGCTTAAGGCAGACAGGATGATCAGGGGCGAGACGGAACAGAAAGTACTTAAGCTGCTGGCACAGGCATATGAAAACGATTCTGACTATACAAGTGCATCTGCCGCATACGGTGAATATCTCGGATTGCGCGGAGTTGACGATCGCGAAGCCGCATTCAAGCAGGCATCGCTCCTGAATATCAATGACCCTGTTGCTGCCCAGCGGGTATATGAGCTGAATTGTCGGAAATATCCATCCGATTTCCGAAATTTTCTCAATCTCGCACTGATTTACAGCGGGCGGAAAGACATGCTGACAAAAGCCATACCACTTCTGAAGCGGGTGACGGAACTTGCAGATTCGATGCCAGAAGTATGGCTTGAACTTGGAAAAATTTACGAGAAAACCGGTGACGAAAAAGAAGAACTTTCTGCCTATCGTAAATATATCGGGTTTTATCCGCAGAGTGTTGAAGCCAACCGCAGAGTCGGAATGCTTCTCATGAGAAGAGGCGACTATAACGAAGGCACCGTATTTCTTGAAATCGCCAATACGCAGCAGTCACATGATCCGGAAATAATGACCCTGCTTGCAGGCGGATATGTAAAAAGCGGTCGTTTCAACGAAGCGGTAGCACTCCTCGATGAAGCGAAAGCACAGAAAAAGGATGATCCGAATATCAGATTTGAGCTGTTCGAGCTGTACCAGAAAAATGGCCAGAAAGAGAAGGCGCGCAAGGAGATTGAGGAACTGGTTAAACTCAGCAGGGAGCCTCAGTATCTGCAATTGTATGCAGATGCAATGATAATACAGGGAAAGAACAAGGAGGCGGAAGCGACCATTGAAGAACTGATGGAGCTTGATCCGGAGAATCGAAATACACTGTATCTTAAAGGTAAACTGCTCAGGGCAGAAAAACTGTATGATGATGCAATTGAAATTTACAAGGAGCTTAATCAGATCGATCCTACGGATGGAATGGCGCTGTTTGAACGGGCAGAGGCGCATAGAGAGCAGGGAAAACCACAATGGGCCGAGACGTTTTATAAGCGTGCGCTCCGTGCTGATCCACGGATTGCACGTGCAGAACTCGGGCTGGCACTGCTCGCAAAGGCGAGAAAAGATTCATCGCAATATCAGGAGTGTCTTATTCGGGCTCGTGAGCTTGCCCCTGATGATGAACTGATCAATGCGGAACTACAGAAGATATCCCGTTGACGTGTTTTGCAGGTGCAATTAAAAAAGCGCATCGGTATGTGGAACAGCTGCCTTTTCAAAGTGCCCGGAAGAGGTATTTATGATAAAATTTCCGAAAATGCGACATTAATAGCATATTTAGTAGCATAAGAGCACCTGTAGCATCAGAAAAAAGAAAAATATTCCATTCAAACAATAATTCAGTATAGAAAACGTAATTTATGCAACAGACAATAATGATGAATGAGGAAAATGATCAAGAGGCATTTGATCTTTGGATTTCGGGAGATAAGCGCGGTTTCTCGACGCTCTATGAAAAATACAAGAACAGGGTTTTCGGCTTTCTGCTTCGGATGACCGGAGACCGAGACATTGCGGAAGACCTGCTGCAGGAAACATTCTTTGCGGCATTGCGCAATGTGGGACAGTTTGATCGTTCGCGGAATTTTCTCAGTTGGCTTTTCGGCATAGCGCATAAGAGAACGATCGACTACTTCAGGCATGTAAAGGTCGAGAACGATCATCAGCAGGATGCTGAAAATGCGATCGGAAGCAGGCTTGATAGTCCTGACGGCGAACTGTTCAATAAGGATATTACCAAGGTGGTGCAGGAAGCGATCGCCGAACTTGATCCTTTACAGAAGGAGGTATTTCTTCTTCGGGAAATGGCAGGCGTTCCGTTCAAGGAGATTGCGGTAATAATGAATTGTCCGATAAATACGGCACTTGGAAGAATGAGGTTGGCATTGAAAAACATTCGCAAGGAACTGAAAAAAAGGGGGATCGATGGCGTGTAATAAGTGGGAAGAAACAGGATTGCTCTTCAGTTCTGGAGAACTGTCGGCAGATGAGCATGCGGAATATTCTGCACATATAGCGGTGTGTTCCGAATGTTCTGAAGAGTATACGATGTATACTTCTATGCAGAAGCGTTTTTTCACGGCTCCGGTTCTCGAAGCGCAACCATCCGCCGGCTGTGATGCAGAAATATTCAGGGTATGCGCCGACGGACGAAAGAAGATTACGACCTTGACCTTCAGTCCTTTCGCTGCAATTTTCAAGAGGACGGTCATTTCACTTTCCCTTTTTGCACTTGGTTTCGTAAGTGTCAGTTATGTTACCATGAAAATGAACAACAGTACCATGAATCAGACTGCAAATGTTGCAGAGGTGAATACTCTGCAGAAAACTGATTCTGCAGGTGCTTCGACAGACTCTTCGTCTGATTCCATCATTGACAATAGCGTGAATTATGCAAACAAACGCGGCAATATGGGTCTTAAAGGAGTTGTTCCCGTCGATCTTCAGAACAAATAATTATTCTACAAAGCGAAGTCGAAAGTGGTTCGGATAGCGCAACCCCTTGAGCAAGGAGGGATGCGCAGGTATTTGGTCTTTACCACTCTGTCGATTACGTATTCTTCTGTACATCCTCACTATTGAATGGTTTCACGCTTCTGCATCCACTGCTATTACAGAATGAGGTTCATTACTATCCTGGATTCTCCATCGGGTAAACTATACCGCAGACTTGGGCTATATAGTATTTTAGTTGTCAGTAATTTTTACCGTATTAAGGTCCGAAAGAAATTTCGGGGAGCAATCTGCAAGGTACTTCAGATGCATCTGAAAAAAGTAATGAAAATTCTCCAATTTTTTCTCATTGCAGCGCTTCTCTCCGCAGGTGTCATGATGGCCCGTGCTGTCAAAATTCTGATTACTTTACTGCTCAATGAAGGTAAAATTTGATCTGGTGTACAGTCCTCAACCCAACACTTGATGTCGTTTATCGCACCAATGAATTCCATAGTGGGGCCACCTTTTTAAACCAGTCTCATATTCAGCAACCTGCCGGCAAAGGACTCAATGTTGCGCAGATCATCGTTGAACTTGGTGAAGCTGTAACGGTTATCGGGCTGCTTCCGGAACTTGATGAACAGAAATTTCGTGCATTTCTTGATGTACGCTCAATCCGAAACAGATTTCTTCCGGTTGCGGGGGCAATGCGCATTAATGCAACGATCATTGACGAGGTTGAAAATCGTACTACTCACCTCAATGCTCTTGCTCAAAAGGTTTCACCAAGAATTCAGCATGAATTCTTCGAACTGGCAGCCGGAGAGGTAAAATCTGGTGATACGTGGATTTTCTCCGGCAGTCTTCCTCCCGGATTTTCTGAAAGCACCTATGCTGATTTTGTAACTACCGTACGCGAAGCCGGAGGGATAACGGTTCTTGATAGCAGGGGATCCGCGCTGCAACACGGTGTGCGGTCACGACCGCTCATGGTTAAACCCAATCTCGCCGAGCTCGAGGAGTTTTTTGGTGAGCCGGTACAGGGGGTACATCATATCGCACTCAAGGGAAAAAGGTTGCTTGATATGGGTATTTCCTATGTCTTCATTTCTCTTGGAGCAGACGGAATGATCGCACTGCACGGTAACGACTGTTTACTCTGTAATGCACCGCAGGTAACAGTGAAGGATACCGTCGGATGCGGAGATGCACTTGTAGCCGGCATGGTAGTCGCTCACAGGAGACAGTTCTCCTTCTCCGAAACATGCCGGATGGCGGTCGCCTGCGGAACTGCAAAGAGTCTGGAGTTTGGTCCCGGGCATGTTTCGCGCGAAACGGTGTGGCAACTGATGGAAGATGTGGAAATAACGTCAATCTGATCTCGGTGACTGATTGATGTTAGTGGCAGTTTTTGTCGACAGATGCCTTATCGCTGCGTATCGAATTGTTCAATGCAACATCCGTTGAAGCTCGGTGTGTGACGAAATTGTCCGAAGTGAATGTAATAAGAAAGGATGGTTATGAGAGGTAAACGGGTTCTCGTGACCGGCGGTGCCGGATTTCTGGGATCACATCTCTGTGAACGGCTTCTGGCCGATGATCATGATGTCATCTGCCTTGACAATTTCTTTACAGGGTCAAAAGACAACATACTGCACCTTATGGATAACAAACACTTCGAAGTGCTTCGACACGATATCACCATGCCGATATATGTGGAAGTTGACAGAATATATAATCTTGCATGTCCTGCCTCTCCGGTGCATTATCAGTATAATGCTGTCAAAACGATCAAGACGAGTGTGATGGGTGCGATCAATGTCCTCGGACTGGCAAAAAGGATACGAGCCCGTGTACTGCAGGCGTCCACTTCCGAAGTGTATGGTGATCCATCAGTACACCCCCAGGTTGAAAGCTACTGGGGAAATGTCAATCCGACCGGTATCCGTTCCTGTTATGATGAGGGAAAGAGGGTGGCTGAGACGCTCTTTTTTGATTATCATCGGATGAACAGGGTCGATATCAGAGTCATGAGGATCTTCAATACCTACGGGCCTCGGATGCATCCCAATGACGGAAGAGTTGTATCAAATTTCATTGTGCAAGCGCTGCGCGGCGATGATATTACGATATATGGAAGTGGTTCGCAGACGCGGTCATTCTGTTATGTTGACGATCTGATCGAAGGTATGGTGCGCTTGATGAACTGTGAGGATTTCACTGGACCGGTGAATATCGGGAACCCTGTGGAATTTACTATTAAAGAACTTGCCGAGGCGGTAATTCGACTTACGGGAAGCCGGTCTCGCATAGTCTCCCATCCGCTTCCGTCGGATGATCCGCGTCAACGGCAACCGGATATCTCGCTTGCACGCGAAAAACTCTCGTGGGAACCGGGGGTGCAGCTTGAAGAGGGGCTTCGGAAAACAATTGAATTTTTTACAACGCGCATATGACCGCTCGGCGGAATGCCAGCTGTTACTATTGACACTATCACATTTATTTTGTTTATCATGGAGAAACAGGACGTATGAACAGTGAAACGGTGCGGTACAATCCGCAGGAAATAGAACCGAAATGGCAGCAGCGCTGGGAGAAAGAGGCGCTTTTTTCGGCCGGTATGGATGCATCGAAGCCGAAGAAATATGTTTTGTCAATGTTTCCCTATCCGTCCGGTGCGCTGCATATGGGACATGTGATGAACTACACGATCGGAGACGTCATTGTGCGCCGGTCAATCATGCAGGGATATAATGTACTCTCTCCCATCGGGTGGGATTCGTTCGGACTGCCGGCGGAAAACGCTGCAATCCGTGAAGGTATACATCCGTCGGAAAACATCCGCATCAATATCGATAAAATGCGTTCGCAGATGAAGCGGGCCGGATGGGGATTTGACTGGGAACGGGAAGTGTCAACGTCGGCGGAGGCGTACTATCGCTGGACGCAATGGCTGTTTCTTCAGTTTTATAAAGCGGGGCTTGCCCAAAAGAAAAAAGCACCGGTAAACTGGTGCCCCAACGATAAAACCGTGCTGGCCAATGAACAGGTGCATGACGGCCGCTGTGAGCGATGCGGTACCGCGGTTGAACAGCGTGATCTAGAACAGTGGTTTTTTCTCATGAGCAATTATGCTGAACGCCTTCTTGCCAATCATGAACAGCTTACCGGCTGGCCCGAACGGGTGCTCAAGATGCAGAAAGAGTGGATCGGCAGATCTGAAGGTGCGACGGTGAAGTTTACCATCGAAGGTACCGGACAGCCGCTCGAAGTGTTCACTACGCGTCCCGATACGCTCTGGGGGGTTACATTCGTTTCGATAGCAGCACAGCACCCGGTGGTGGATGCACTTATCGAGCGTGCCGGAAACAGTACCGATCTTGTTGCGGGAGTCAAAAAAATGCGGATGCTCGGTACCTCCGATCTTGAAATTCTCAACCGGGAAAAGGAGGGTGTTTTTACCGGAACCTATGTGATCAACCCGGTCAACGGTGATCGCGTTCCGCTTTATATTGCGAATTTTGTGGTCATGAACTACGGGACGGGTGTGGTGATGGCGGTTCCCGCGCATGATCAGCGGGACTTTGAATTTGCGAAGAAATACGGTATACCGATCAAAGTGGTGATTGAACCTTCCGACAGTGTCGCTCTTGATCCGGCAGAAATGACCGAAGCATTCGCGGTCGACGGCATCATGGCCCGGAGCGCAGAATTTACAGGCAGGAACAATCGGGATGCGATGCATGACATCATCACCTATCTCGAAACAAACGGGTTCGGAGCCGGAAAGGTGACGTATCGTCTGCGCGACTGGCTTCTTTCGCGGCAGCGGTACTGGGGTGCACCGATACCGATTGTTTACTGCAGACACTGCGGTGAGGTACCGGTTCCCGAAGAACAGCTTCCGGTTCTTCTTCCGAAAGACGTCGAGTTCAAACCGACCGGTGAGAGTCCGCTCAAGGGTTCGGCATCCTTCATGAACGTCGAATGCCCCGTCTGCGGCGAACCGGCTGCAAGGGATGCCGATACGATGGATACCTTCGTTGACTCGTCATGGTATTATCTGCGGTATGCATCAGCAAAGGAAGAACGCCAGCCGTTTAACCGTCGCGAAGCGGACTTCTGGTGTCCGGTTGATAATTACATCGGTGGAATCGAACATGCCACGATGCACCTGATTTACGTCCGGTTCTTCACGATGGTACTGAAGGACCTCGGTCTGATCTCTTTTGAGGAACCGGTGAAGAATCTGTTCTGTCAGGGTATGATTTGCAAAACCGCACATTACTGCGACAACGACAAATGGCTTACCGAAGAGCAGGTGAAGAACGGAACCTGTACCATCTGCGGCGGTCCGGTGCAGAGTGAAGTGACCAAGATGAGCAAGACAAAGCTCAACGTAGTGAGTCCGGAGATAATCATCAGTCAATATGGTGCCGATACCCTGCGACTGTGTGTCCTTGCCGATAATCCGCCCGACAGGGACCAGCTTTGGAGCGAGGAGGGTGTGCAGGGGACATTCCGGTTCATAAACCGGCTGTGGGATACGATTGTCGAAGCACTTTCCATAGTACAGGGTGCGGATAAAACGCTTCCCGCCGACATGTCAAAAGCTGATCGGGAACTGCGGTTTGCAACGCATTCCGCCATCAGGAAAGCCAATCAGGGGATCGAGGCAAACTGGCAGTTCAACACAGCCCTCGCGCGCATCATCGAATTGACCAATGCAATACGGAAGCTGCGCGGCGATGTTGCTCCGGCGGTGCTTCGCGAAGCGTGCGAAGCGGTGCTGCTGCTTGTTGCTCCAATGATACCGCACTGTGCCGAAGAACTCTGGGAGTGTCTCGGCAATACCGACCTGATTTTCAGACATCCGCTTCCTGAAGCTGATGAGCGTGCGCTTGTCCTTGATGAAATACCGATCGTCGTTCAGATCAACGGTAAACTGCGCGGTTCGTTTACGGCGAGCCCGTCGGCTACATCCGAAGAACTTGAAACGACCGCGCTTGCTCTTGAAAAAATAGTGCCTTACACCACCGGAAAGGCGATTCGAAAGGTGATTGTCGTTCCGAAAAAGCTGGTGAATATCGTCGTTGTCTGACGTGTCTGCCACGACCGCTCAGGGGAATCCGGCATGGTTTGAAGGGGGGGAGAGTGGATTCTATAAAACGGATCATTGTTGCCACCGGAAACAGTGGTAAAATGAAGGAGATCATTGAGCTTATGGGTGATCTGCCCGTAAGAGTCCAGTCGATGAGGGACTACTGGAAAGCGGTAATTGATATTGAAGAAAACGGATCGACCTTCATCGAGAATGCGAGGATCAAGGCAGACTGGGTGTTCAACCACTCTGAGCGGGAGTGGGCACTTGCCGATGACAGCGGGCTTGTCGTAGATGCTCTTGACGGTGCTCCGGGAGTGCGAAGCGCCCGTTTTGCCGGAGAACACGGTGACACTGCAGCAAATAACCGCAAACTGCTTTCTCTGTTACAGGATGTTGAACCGCAGCGCCGTACCGCCCGGTTTGTATGTGCGGCAGTCCTGCGCATCAACGCTGATATTTTGCTGACGGCGGAAGAGGCCTGCAGCGGGAGGATTATCGATGATGCCCGCGGCGGTGAAGGATTCGGTTACGATCCGCTGTTCATTCCGGACGGATACGACCGAACGTTTGCGGAACTGTCTCCGGAAGTAAAGAATGGCATCAGTCACCGGGGTAAGGCACTGGGCCGTATAAAGGAGCTGTTGAATGAATATATCCGATAGACCTGCAGGAAGACTCGAAACGTTGTTGATTGTTGATGATAACGAAGATACTGCCGAATATATCGCTACTCTTCTTGATGATGCAGGGTACGGTACTATCGTGGTCGATTGCGGAACACGAGCGATTGAGGTAATGAAAAAAGGTGTCGTCGATCTCGTTCTGCTCGATGTCATGATGCCCGATATGAATGGTAAAACGGTGGCAAAGGAGATAAAATCGATTACCGGCAATGATTTCATTCCGGTGATCATGGTGACGGCACTCAATACCGATGCGGATAAAGTGGAGGGATTGCAGCATGCCGATGATTATCTGACCAAACCGTTCTCTGCAGATGAACTGCTGGCGCGTATCAATTCACTCTTGCGCATCAGACGGCTTCACAAGGAGCTGCTGCTTTCAAAAGAGCGGTATCAGTGTCTCTATGAGAATTTTCCACATCTTTACATTTCAATCAATTCGGAGCGAACCATCACCAACTGCAACCGTTTCTTCAGGGAAAAATTCTCCGTCGATACCGGTGAAGTCATTGGAAAAAGCTTTTTTTCACTGTTTCGTGAAGAGGAGCATGACGTTATCGAGATGTTTCTGCGATCATTTACCGAAAATAACATGTCGCTTGTCGGTGAACGTACGTTTACCGCGTACAATCATTCCACCGGCGGATCTCATCTGCTCAATCTCAAGGCGGTCTATACCGGCGTGGAAGATGACGGACTCAATATCGTTATCGCGATGGAGGACGTTACCGATCAGATGCGTCTTCAGGAGGAACAGAAAATCGCCCGTCAACAGCTCTACCGTTCGGCGAGACTCGCATCGATCGGTACGCTTGCTTCCGGTGTGGCGCATGAAATAAACAACCCACTGACGGCCATTCTCGGATTTTCGAGCGCTCTGACCGGTCGTATTGACAACAACGAGCCTCTTGACCAGGTTGAACTTGCCGAATATCTCGGCATCATCAAAACCGAAGCGATACGGTGTCGCGACATCGTCGAGAATCTTTCGAAATTCGCCCGGGAAACCGATATGGAGACTGTGCGGGTGAACCTGCATCAATGTATCGAGGATGCTCTTAAACTGATGCATTCAAAAGCCAGCCGGGCGGGAATTACTATTGAAAACAATGTGGATTCGGGGATACTCATCCGAAGTGATGCAAACAAACTGGAGCAGGTGTTCATTAACATTATTTCAAATAGCATTGATTTTTGCAGCAAGGGTGCCACGGTTGTTGTGGAAAATGCTCCTCCCGGTGACGGGGACCGTTACTGTTCCGTTCTTGTGAAAGATGACGGACCGGGAATTTCCCCCGAAATCCTGCCCAAAGTGTTCGATCCGTTCTTTACTACCAAAGAAGTGGGGAAGGGTACGGGACTTGGTCTGGCGATTGTTCACAGGATCATCGAGGAGTGCAACGGGCATATTGATATCGTCAGTGAATTCGGTGAGGGAACGACGGTCATGCTTGATCTGCTCGTCTGTACGTAAACTGCTCTGCGAAAACGAACTATCCCGAAAGTGCAGGGTATTCGGGCAAACGCGTATCAGTCGCTATCGATGTATCGTTTGACACTTTGATAGCTATCAAGAGGTGGACATGAGCAAGGGAAAAATTCTTGTCGTTGATGACGAAGCGAATCTGAGGCTTTTACTCGGTAAAGAGCTCGGACGCGTCGGATATACCGTCGAAACGGTTGCGAACGGCAGCGAAGCGCTCAACCGGATGCGCGAAGACTTCTTTCATGTGGTGTTGCTTGATATTCTGATGCCGAATGTTGACGGGATGGAAGTCCTGCGCACCATGAAACAGGATGCGATACCCTCCGAGGTGATCATTCTTACGGGAAATGCAACATTTGAGAATGTCATCGAAAGTATGAAGCTTGGTGCCTTCGAGTATGTGCGCAAACCGTATGCATTAAGTGAACTGCTGTTACAGATAGAACGGGCTATTGAACACCAACGTTCGCAGGTCGATCTGAAGATCCTTCGTGAGGAACTTGCGCGTACGGGGCATGGCGGACAGCTGATAGGAAAAAGTACCGTGATGCTCGAACTCCAGGGAATTCTTGCGCGTATTGCTCCAACACAGTCTACCGTGCTGATTCTTGGTGAAAGTGGTACCGGAAAGGAGCTGGTTGCCCGTTCGATTCATGAGTATAGTCTGCGCAAGGAAAAACCGTTTATTGCAATCAACTGTGCCTCGTTTTCCGAAACGCTGCTCGAGAGTGAACTTTTTGGTTATGAAAAAGGTGCATTTACAGATGCTAAAACGCAGAAGCGCGGTCTTGCCGAAATCGCCGATGGCGGTACGCTCTTTCTTGATGAGATCGGTGAAATTCCCATTCATTTTCAGGCTAAACTGCTCCGGTTTCTTGAAACCGGTGAGATTCGACGTGTCGGAGGAACCCGTGATATCACACTCAATGTCAGAATCATCTGTGCAACCAATCAACCGCTCGAACTGCTTGTTGAACAGAACAGGTTCAGGGCGGATCTCTATTACCGTCTCAATGTGCTGTCCGTCACCGTACCGCCGCTCAAGGACCGTATCGAGGACATTGTTCTTCTTGTAAACTACTTCATTGCTCAGCAGGGCTTCCAGAAGGAGTTTGATAAGGGCGCGTTACAGGTACTCAAAGGGTATGACTGGCGTGGAAACGTTCGTGAATTGAAAAATGTGATTGAACGAACCTGCATATTGACCAACGGGCATCAGGTGACTGCCGACGATCTCTCATTTCTTCGTGCACCGTCAAGGGATGGTGACTCGCATGCGTTTATGCGGGAGGTTGAGGCAGCAGTAAAAACACCGTTACCACAACCGGCCGATTCTCTGCCTGAAGATGACGGGACGACACTTTCTCTGAAAGAGATGGAGCGTCGTCATATAATCAGAGTGCTCGGTATGGTGAACGGACACAAGGGAAGAGCTGCCGAAATTCTTGAAATCAACCCGAAAACCCTCTACCTTAAAATGAAGACCTACAACATCATTTCGGTTTATGAGTAACGAAACCGGATTTGTAAGAAAGTGCTCTTTTTGTTACTTCTGAAGAATAACCGAAATTGCGGGTGACATTGGTCGGAACGTTGGCTCAACTCATTTCCCGGATTGTTCA
>Ga0316575_10000084_pt1 | contig 22712 bp, 20 predicted proteins | sample J5NA_FD_203072 | JGI IMG/M metagenome (GOLD analysis project Ga0316575, IMG submission 203072) | Rhizosphere microbial communities from salt marsh grasses in Alabama, United States - J5-7_050615r2r3 | ecosystem: Host-associated > Plants > Roots > Rhizosphere | place: USA: Alabama | collected...
AGGTCTGGTACGACATCGATATCAAAGAAATCGGCTATGGGCCGGAGCCCTTTGTCATTGCCGATGCCCTCATGGCGGCCGACGGGCATCGTATCGTGTCGTTTAAAGACATGTCCATGAAAATGACCGGCGTCACCGGAGAGGAAATCGAATCCATATGGAAGGATAAGGACGGAGGCCATAGATCAGAGATCAGAAATCAGAAGTCGGGAGTCAGAAGCCAGAGGTCTGTGGGGCAGGCTTTCCAGCCTGCCGAAGCCGGAGATCGGAAAACCGTTCTTTATGATCGGGACAAAATATTGGCCTTTGCCGTTGGAAAGCCTTCGGAGGCCTTCGGCGATCCTTACAGGGTATTCGACATGGACCGGGTGATCGCCCGACTTCCGGGACCGCCCTATTCCTTTTTAGACCGGATTGTTGCCGTCGAACCCGTGGCATGGGTCCTGAAACCCGGGGGCTGGATCGAGGCCGAATACGACATATCACCGGATGCGTGGTACTTTAAAGCAGACAGGTCGTCGTCCATGCCCTTTTGCATCCTGCTGGAAGCGGCCCTTCAGCCGTGCGGATGGCTGGCCGCTTACCTGGGCTCCGCCCTTAAAAGCGAAAATGATTTAAAATTCAGAAACCTCGGAGGAAATGCCGTATTGCATCGCATGATTTTTCCCGAAGAACAAACATTGACCATACGCGCCCGCGTGACCAAAGTCTCCGACGCCGCGGAAATGATCATCGAACATTTTGATTTTGCGGTTTTTCAAGATGCTCAAACCATTTACTCCGGCGATACCTACTTCGGGTTTTTCACAAAGCAGGCCCTGTCACAGCAGGTCGGCATTCGAAACGCCCAAAAACATGCATATACGCCTTCTCTGGATCAACGCCGGCCGCCTCAACCTTTTATTTTTGAAGATGCAGCCCCGCTTTTTCCCGAAGATCCAGATGCTCATCCGGCACCTTATCTGGCCATGCCGGCAAAAGCCCTGCGCATGATCGATAAGATTGACGTTTTTATCGCGGACGGCGGTCCCGAAAGGCTCGGTTTTATCCGGGGGGTCAAAGCCGTAGATCCTGACGAGTGGTTTTTCAAAGCCCACTTTTATCAGGACCCGGTCTGTCCGGGTTCTTTGGGAATCGAATCGTTTCTGCAGCTCATCAAGTTTGCGGCGACCCAGAGATGGCCGCAACTTGTCAACACCCATCGTTTCGAATGGGTCACGGATGAACCCCATGCCTGGTCCTATCGCGGGCAGATCCTACCGGACAACAAACGCATCGAAGTCGACGCCGTGATCACGAAAATGGTTGAAACGCCCGCGCCGGCCCTGTACGCAAACGGTTTTTTGAAAGTCGACGGGCGCTACATCTATCAGATGGAAAACTTCGGCTTCAAACTGGTCCCGGTTTGACTTGGAAGGGATTTTAAAAAAAAATAGACAGGATTAAACAAATATACCTGGAAATTCTGTCAAAAATATAATAGAAATACCGATATGTTATATACCAACGTCCATATCGACGCCTTCGGCTATGAACTGGCCCCCAATGTGGTCACTTCCGATGATATTGAACGTCGGCTCGAACCGCTGTATGAGGCGCTCCGTTTTCAGAAAGGACAGCTCGAAGCCCTCACCGGAATTCAGGAGCGCAGATTCTGGGATCCGGGTTTTACCATGTATGAAGGCGCCGTAAAAGCCGGCCGAAAAGCCATGGATGCTTCCGCTGCTTCAGCACAAGACATCGGCATGCTGATTTACGGAGGCGTTTGCCGGGATAATTTGGAGCCTGCCACCGCCTGCGCCGTATCCAATGGTCTTGAATTGGGTCCCAACACGCAGATTTACGATGTTTCCAACGCATGCCTGGGGGTATTAAACGGGATGATCCAGATCGCCAATGCCATCGAGCTGGGTCAGATCAAAGCCGGCCTTGTGGTGTCCTGCGAATCCGCAAGACAGATTGTGGAATCGACCATTGACCGCCTGCTTGAAACAAAAACCATGGATCATTTCAAAAGCACCATCGCTACGCTGACGGGCGGTTCCGGAGCTGTGGCCGTGCTGTTGACTGACGGTTCCATATCCCATAAGGGGCATCGTCTTCTGGGCGGCGTGGTCAGATCTGCGGCCATGCATCACAAATTGTGCCGCTGGGGACCGGATACCGGAATACCCGCCAGCGGTCTCCATGTCATGCAGACGGATTCCGTGGGGGTTTTGCAGCATGGTGTGGCCCTCGGCATCGAGACCTACGCGGCATTTAAGAGAGAGCTCTCCTGGCCCGACGATAAACCGGACAAGGTCATATGTCATCAGGTGGGGGCGACCCACCAAAAAAATATTCTCGCATCCATTGGAATTCCAGAGGAAAAAGACTTTACGACCTTTAAGTATCTGGGAAATATCGGCACGGTGTCCCTTCCTATTACGGCAGCCATTGCAGCAGAGCGGGAGTTCCTGGCTCAAAACGATCTGGTCGGTTTTTTCGGCATCGGCAGCGGCCTGAACTGCCTGATGCTGGGGGTGAGGTGGTAAATAGTATCACAATTAAACCTTACAAGAAACGAAAGGAGAACGCTTTGAAAAAAACAGCATTCCTTTTTCCGGGTCAAGGTTCGCAGGCCGTGGGCATGGGGCTTGATTTTTATCAGGAATATGATGTGGTGAGAGAGCTGTTTGATATGGCCGAAGAAATTTCCAAAATAAACGTATCGAAACTCTCCTTTAAGGGTCCCATGGAAGATCTTACGCAAACCGTCAACCTCCAGCCGGCTGTCACCGCGGTGAATCTGGCATGTCTTGCAGCCATTGAAAAAGAAGGCGTCCGGCCCAACATTTGCGCAGGCCACAGTCTCGGTGAATACAGCGCCCTAAGCGCTTCGGAGATTGTCTCCCGGGAAAATACATTCAAACTGGTCTTTAAGCGAGGGGAGCTCATGCACCGTGAAGCCACCCGGAACAAAGGGGCCATGCATGCCATTATCGGGCTTTCCATAGATGAAGTGACCGAAATCGTCGATCAGGTGAAAGTCGAAGGAGTTGTGGCGGTTGCCAATCATAATGCCGAAAAGCAGATCGTGATCACCGGTTCTCCCGATGCCGTTGAAAAGGCGTCATCCATGGCTTCCGAACGCGGCGCAAAATCCGTACTCCTGAAAGTCAGCGGCGCATGGCACAGCGACCTGATTAAAGGCGCTTCTGATGAATTCAGAGACTTTATTGAATCCATTCAGTTTAATACACCCCAGAGGCCCCTGATATTTAATGTCACCGCAGACTTTGAAGAAGAGCCCGGTGAAATAAAGTCAATCATGGCCCGTCAGCTCTGCAGTCCGGTCAAGTGGTACGACGCCATGTGTAAGCTTATGGATGAACATGTTGAAATATTTGCAGAAGTTGGGCCGGGAAAAGTCCTTGCCGGCCTGTTGAAAAAGATTCTGCCCAAAGACTATCCATACCGGATTTTCAATGTTAACAGCATGAAATCACTTGAGTTATTTTTAAAGGACGCTACATGATTTCCAAATGTCGGAACCTGCGTTTTTAAAAAATGGCGAAAAAGTAATTTTGTGCTTTACTTATTCTTTTTCATATTGTAGTCTTATCATTTACATCAAGGAAAGGTACGGTTTCACTCAAGGGTTGAATTATGAAAAAGAAAGATATCGAATATTTCAAAAAGTTTCTAAACGAGCGACTCGAGGAGCTGCTAAGCCATGCAGACAATACGGTCTCAGGAATGACAACGCCCAAGGAGAATTTTCCTGATCCAACCGACCGTGCATCCCTTGAGGCAGACCGCAATTTCATGCTTCGTATTCGGGACAGAGAAAACAAATTGATTAAAAAGGTCAAAAAAGCTTTAGACCGCATTGAAAACGGCACCTTCGGTGTTTGCGAAAAGTGTGGTGAAGATATTTCCGTTAAACGTCTCAAGGCCAGACCGGTCACCACGTTGTGCATTGACTGCAAAACCAAAGAAGAGGCCTTTGAAAAAGCCCTCGGATTATAAATCGAGGAGAAACCTTTGAAAAATGTTCATTTTTGTTCGAGTTCAAGGAAGGCGAAAATTTTAACCAAAGGAATACATTGAGTATTTCGAGGATTAAAATTTGAGCCTGACGCAGAAATCAGGCAAAAAGGAGCGTTTTTCAAAGATTTCGAAATCAATAAGCATGTGAAAATCGACCTTCATATCCACTCAACTGCTTCAGATGGCACCCTCTCGCCGTCGGAAATACTCGCCCTGGCCCAAAAACTCGATATTGCGGCAATATCCATAACAGATCATGATACGCTGGAGGGTTCAAAAAACGCCCTTTCCTGCGGAATTCCCCCTTCGGTCAAATTTTTAACCGGTGTTGAAATCAGCGCCGATCCGCCGGATTCTTTTTCGCTGTCCGGAAGCCTTCACATCCTGGGGTATGCCGTAGATGCCGATCATCCCGAACTGAATCAAACACTTGCCATGTTAAAGAATTCCAGGCAAAACCGAAACCCTAGAATTCTCGAACTGCTTTCCGACCTGGGCATTGAAATTACCTTTGACGAACTCAGGGAACTGGCTGAAGAACGTCAACTGGGAAGACCCCATATTGCACGACTTATGGTTGAAAAAGGGTATGTACCGTCCATCGATACGGCATTCGATCGATATCTGGGACACGGCAAGCCGGCCTATGTGGATCGTTTTCGCTTCGGATGCGCAGACACCATACGCATCATTTTAGATGCAGGAGGGATTCCTGTTCTGGCGCATCCAGTGCTCTTGAACATACAAAAAGGCGATATGTTTGAAAATTTGATTGCGTCGTTAACGGAAATGGGTATGCGGGGTATAGAAGTCTATTATCCGGAACATACCCGGGATCTTATGGATTATTATTCTCGGATCGCCCGTCGACATGATTTATTGATCACCGGCGGCACGGATTTTCACGGTGATTTAAAACCCGAAATAAAAATGGGATCCGGGACCGGGAATCTTTATATTCCCTACGAGTTGTACGAAAAGCTTATCTCGAGTTTAAGTTGAAACAAATGGACCCAATGACACAAACCGACTTGATAAGATTTCAGAACAAAATTAATTATAAATTCAAAGATTTAGAAATACTTTCCCAAGCGCTCAGACACAGTTCGTTTGTAAACGAAAATCTTGATTTGAATATTGAAGATAATGAGCGGCTGGAATTTTTAGGGGATGCCGTTCTCAACCTTGTTGTCGGCCACATCCTGATGAAACGCTATCCTGAGCTGCATGAAGGCGATTTGTCCAAAATACGCGCCGGCATGGTCAACGAATCTCAACTGGCTTCCATTGCCCAGCAAATAGATCTTGGTTCGTACGTACAACTCGGCAAAGGCGAAATTCAAACAAAAGGATGGGAAAAAAAATCGATTCTGGCAAACACATTTGAAGCTGTTGTTGCGGCTGTTTATCTGGACGGCGGGTTTGATGCGGCATTTAAAATTATCGACGGCCGATTTTCTCCTCTGCTCGAATCCGTTGTCGCATCTCCGGCAAATCATGATTACAAGAGCCAGGTTCAAGAACTTGTCCAAATGAAGCATCAGGAGATGCCGGTTTACACCGTTGTTCGTGAGATCGGACCGGATCATAACAAAACCTTTAGCGTACGGCTTGAAGTCGGAGACATGCAAACCGAAGGCGCCGGAAAAAGCAAAAAGGCTGCCGAGCAGGAAGCCGCCAGAAAAGGTCTTGAAATTTTGAAAACAGATGATTAATGCCGTCTCCACGCACCACCCCTTCATTGTTCCGGTTTTTTTACCCCACGCCGGATGCCCCCACCAATGTGTTTTCTGCAACCAGACATCCATTACCGGCACGCCGCGGGATATTTTGTCCATGGAAAAGGTGGAAACCAACATCCATGGATTTCTCAAATACAAAAGAGATTATCACCGTTCTGCACAGGTGGCATTTTACGGCGGAAATTTTTTGGGCCTCGATAAAGATCATATCAAGGGTCTTTTGAATGTATCGATAAAATTCGTAAAAAATAAAGACATCGAGGCCATCCGGTTTTCCACACGCCCGGACACCATAGATGCCGATCGGCTTGATATCATAAAAGATTATCCGGTCTCCACCATCGAGATCGGCGCTCAGTCCATGGATGATCGCGTGCTGGCCGAGGCCAAAAGGGGCCATCTTGCGACGGATACTCAAAGGGCGGCAGCGCTGCTAAGAGAGCGGCATTATGAAACAGGCATACAAATGATGGTGGGGCTGCCGGGAGAAGACGAAGAGAGCTCCCTATCCACCGGACATTGCATTGGAGAACTCGCGCCCGATTTTGTGAGAATCTATCCGGCCGTTGTCCTCAAAGACAGCCGGCTCGCCAAATGGTATCGAAACGGCCGGTATCGTCCCTGGTCCCTTGAACGTTCCGTGGCCCAGGTCAAAAAGCTATACCTGCATTTTAAAAAAAAGGGGATCCGGGTTATCCGGATGGGACTTCAGGCCGCTGAAGATCTGGACAGCGGCGCCGCCATTTTAGCCGGGCCGTATCATCCGGCTTTCGGTCACATGGTCCATTCGGAAATTTTTCTGGATAGGGCTGTTGCGGTCATGAAGGCCGAAAGGATTTCAAAAGATGGGGCCGTCTTAAAAGTTCATCCGCGGTCGATCTCGAAAATGAGAGGGTTAAACAATAAAAACGTGGATATCCTGAAAAAAAGATTCCATATCCAATCCATACAGATCCTTCCGGATTCGTCGATTCCCGAAGACAAACTCGCACTTGAAATATGATCCATTTAAAAAGAGACCTTTGAAAAATGCTAATTTTTGTTCAAGTTCAAGGAAGGCGATAATTTTAACCGAAGGAATACATTGAGTATTTTGAGGATTAAAATTTGAGCCTGACGTAGAAATTGGGCAAAAAGAGGCGTTTTGCAAAGGTCTCAAAAAGTTGAAATGCTTGATTTGGGTAAAAATATTTGCCTGCATATTGAAAATGTTCAATTACTGCTTATTTTTAAAGGTCGTTCCTTATGACAAAAAAAACATATGCGGAAAAAATGGCACTTTAGAGCAGCAACATCTCAATTCAAGCAACGCTGTAACTTCCAGCATGATAGCATACATACAGTTTTGGCTGTTGTAGATAAAAAGGAGCGCTATAAATGGCACAAAAAATAAAGCCTTTACCGAATCATAAGGGCAAAAATTTATTGGTAAAAAGCAAATCCAATTTAAAAATATCACAGACGTTGATTGTCCCCGAATCGAAGGTGAGAAGCTCAAAATCCGGATCGATAACTTACAAAGATCTTGCCCCTAGGAAAAAACCCAAGGATGATTTATGTACCCATTGCGGCGTTCGCCAAAAAGGACCGGGTTTTCGCTTCCTTTGTCGATATTGTTTTCGAAAAGCAGGTGAAGAGACGGTTTACTCCATCAACTCCGGTACGATGAACAAGGATATTTTTTCCCAGAAAATTCCTTGGTAATGGCGAGTATTTTTTTTGATGTATACTCCCCCACGTCAGCCAGCGCATCAATGGGTAAAAATGAAGGGGCATTGTTTGAATATAGACAGGTGACGGACGCGGGGAAATCCTCGTCAGCCTCATAAAAAATATAACAAAGGGCGATTTTCGGAAGCGGATAAACCATAAATGAAAAATCGCCGCCCACATGGGAGGGCGCTTCACACCCGTTCAATGCCGCGATGATTTGCCCGGTCGATGCCTGGATTGCTTCAACATGGGGGATCAGGATCTGCTGGGTATGGGTCACAAATGCACTGGCATACGGCATGCTGTTGGGAAGATCTTTGAAGGCTTTCAGCGGCTCGACCCGGCATGCTTCAAGGGTGGTATTCAACGCAAAAAGGGAGATCAAGATTCCGATCACACCGGTTTGCCGGACATTTCCCAAAAAGATGCCGTCGGATCGAATCTCGCAGTTTTCCCCGAACGCTTCAAATAAAAATACACCGTCACTCTGCCGGGCGGACATTGCATCGGCAAGATCCGGCGAAAGATTTTCAAACAATTTATCAAGATTATCCCGTACGATTTTAGCGTAGTTATTGCTCATCATTCCCACCCTATCAAAAGCTATTAAATATCCGACTCCAGAGGGGCCGGCTTTGATTTAACCCCTGGAAGGGGCTGGTTTACTTAAAGACGAACAAGTTAAAAGTGATCTAAAGTGATCTAAAGTGCCTAAAGTTATTGTGTCGCTTCGCTCCGCTGATTTTATATAATTGACAGGATTCCTTAACTTTAGCTCACTTCACACTTTAGCTCACTTCACACTTTTCCAACGATTCTTCAGGCGAAGCCATTTGTCTCTGACCTGGCCCAGAGAGCAAGGATTTCAATGTCAGATCAAAATTGTTGGATCAATCCTTCCCTTAATATAGAACCTATTAACAAACTTTTCCGTATTCCAAAAGACGTTAATAAACCCAAAAGACTTTATTGATCGAATCCGATCTTGATTTTCGATTTAATTTCAGATATCTGATTTAGATAAGACAGTGTTGTACAGTTTGCCGTGAGGCCTCCCTGCTTCCTTGACTCTTTTTTAGATATCGGTTGGCGATATTTCTTTCATCGAAATTTCAGTCCGGAAACGGTTTTGAATAACCGCAAGGAATGAACCATGAGCGAGAAGAATCGATCTGCAAAAAAACGCATGGGAAAAACGATCATCCCACCGAATGACATCGCGCATACCATCAACTTAGCCATCGTCGGCGGTGGCAGAGCCTGTAAATTTTTTCTGAATCTGCTCCGCAATGAATCTTTTACCTATCTAAAGATCAATATCGTCGGTGTATGCGATATCAACCCGGAGGCTGAAGGACTTGTTTTAGCCAAAGAACTGGGTATATACACCACCAATGACTTTCAGGATCTTTTTAAGATAGAAAAACTTGACAGTATCATCGAACTGACCGGCAGCAAAGAAGTTCTGCTCGACATCATCCGTTTCAGGCCCAAGGAAGTGGGGGTCATCGAACATAACATAGGAAGATTATTGCGAAGTTTTTTCGAGGTCAACCAGCGCCTTAAATCTGCAGAAGAACAACTGGCCTTTGAAAAACAGTTTTCAGATTTTTTGATTCATCAAAGTACGGCGGCCATTGTCATAATCAACACGGATTTTACCATTGTTGAACTCAATGAACCTTACTTGAAAGCCGTCAATAAATCCAGAGAAGAAGTGGTTGGAAAGCATTGCTATCAAATCTCTCACGGCTTCAGTGTGCCATGCTCCAGTGCGCAACCAGGGATGAAATGCCCCATGGTGGAGACGTTGCGAACGGGGATGTCCAGCCATGTCATTCATGAGCACCCCCACCCGGGAAAAGGATCAACTTTTTGTAATTTAAATGCGTTGCCTTTATTGGACGAGAACGGCGAAATCCATCAAATCATCGAAGTTTGGAGAGATATCACGGAGGAAGTGTCTAACAGCTGGACAAAACATATCAAAGAAATAAAATCCGACCTTCAAAAGCTGGTCCAGGAAGACCGCATGATATCTTTAGGAAAACTCGTGGCCAGTTGCGTCCATGAAATCAACAACCCCATCCAAGGGTTATTGACATTTACGTATTTAATGCAGGAAATACTTTCCGAAGGCAGACCGAGACCGGAGGATCTGGAGCAGTTTAAAAGCCATCTCTCTTTTATGTCCAAAGAACTGGAACGCTGCGGCAACATTGTCTCCGGCCTGCTTTCATTTTCCCGCGAAACGCCAAAGGAATTCAAAGAAGTTGATCTTAACGACGTATTGAACTCCGTCATTAGCTTAACGCGCCATAAAATGGAGCTTTTCAATGTCGAATTGACGACCCGCCTTCATCAAGGGCTGTTAATCGTGCAGGGCGATGAGCGTGAGTTGCAGCAATGCTTTCTCAACCTGATTTTCAATGCCATTGAAGCCATGCCCAACGGCGGAAAATTGCAAATCATTTCGGAACTGGAAAGAAATAATAAAAATGTTCGAATAGAGATTCGGGACACCGGCTATGGCATCTCCAAGAAAAATCTTGAACATATTTTTGATCCTTTTTTTACGACAAAAGGAGAAGGAGAAGGTACCGGTCTCGGGTTATCCATTGTCTACGGCATCACCAAAAATCACAAAGGCAATATCAGAGTCAACAGCAGAGTAGGAGAAGGGAGTTCCTTTGTTTTGACTTTTCCTGTATATTAGTTTCTTTTGCCCGATGGAGGCAGACTATGGATCGAAAAATGAGTGTCATGATTGTGGATGATGAGGCTATCGTTCGGGAATCCCTTTTTCACTGGTTTAAAAAATACGGCCACTTAGTGGAAACCGCATCATCGGGTTTTGAGGCTTTGGAGAAGCTGGAAACATATCCTTATCAGCTTCTTTTCGTAGATATCAAGATGCCGGGGATGGACGGCATCGAACTGTTGGAAAAAATAAAATCAGATTTCCCGGACACCATCGTAATTATCATTACCGCATATGGATCGATCGAGTCGGCGGTGAAAGCCATGCGAATCGGTGCTTCGGATTATTTGTTGAAGCCTTTCAAACCGGACCAGCTCTCTCTTGTCATGGAACGAATATCCGTTCAAGAAAAGCTCATGTCACAATACAACTATCTGAAAGGGCATCTGGACAAAATCACCCGTTTCGAAAACATTATCGGCCAATCGCCGGCGATGGAAAAAGTTTTCAGTCTCATTCCGGAGGTTGCCCAGAGCGATGCTTCTATTTTACTCGTTGGAGAAACCGGTACCGGCAAGGAACTGGTAGCCAAAGCCATCCATGCGGAAAGCCGCCGGTCTCATCTTCCCTTTATTGCCATCAACTGCGGTGCGATGCCGGAATCTCTTTTGGAAAGCGAGCTTTTCGGGCACCAAAAGGGCGTATTCACCGGTGCCACCCGCGCTCGTAAAGGATTTTTGGAGGTCGTTTCCGGAGGAACCCTCTTTTTGGATGAGATTGGAGAAATCAGCCCCAAAATGCAGATCAATTTATTACGCGTTCTGGAGGAAAAAAAAATAACGAGCATTGGAAGCAGAGAACCGGTTGAAGTTGATTTCAGACTCATCTCAGCCACACGAAGAGATTTGAAAAGGGAAGTCACTGAAGGAATTTTCAGGGAAGATTTTTTTTACCGCATCAATGTCATTATGATCGAAATTCCGCCGCTTAGAAAAAGAAAGGAGGATATTCCTCTGCTGGTAGAGCATTTTCTGAAAAAGTATTGCCAGGAAACCACCAAATATGTCGATCATGTCACCCGGGATGCTATGGATTTGTTAAGACGCTATGATTGGCCGGGAAACGTCAGGGAATTGGAAAATGCCATTGAAAGAGCGGTCGTGCTTTCCAAATCCCGGACTCTCGGCGTTGAAGATTTATCCTTCATTCGGCCGCCTGATCTGAAGTTTTCGAAAACGCTGTCGTTACGCGAGATGGAAAGGGTATATATTCAACAGATTCTTGAAGAGAACAACTGGAATGTGACCCAATCCGCCAACGTTTTAAAAATCAACCGCGTTACGCTCCATAAAATGATGAAACGGTATCGTTTGGAAAGGCCTTAAAGGTTGACCTCAAAGAAAATATCCGTCGGCGTGGTACCGCTGGGAGATATCCCCGAATTCGATTTACAAGTTATCGTCGACCATATCATTGGGTGTTTCAAGCTTGTCGCTCAAATTCTTCCGCGCTTCGAACCTCCTGGCAATGCTCTCGATGAAAGACGGTTGCAGTATAATGCCGGTATTATCATTGAAACCATGGAAGCCATGCAATTCAGCAATTATGATAAAGTTATCGGTGTTCTCGATAAGGATCTTTTTATTCCTATCTTTACCCATGTCTTCGGTGAAGCCAGACAGGGAGGAAAATGCGGGTTGGTTTCATTGTATAGATTGGCGAAAAACCCCGACGGTTCAATCCCTCCTGAATCTTCTATCAACGAACGTGCTGCAAAAGTGGCGCTTCATGAGCTGGGACATCTTCTAGATTTACTTCATTGTGAGCGTAAAAAGTGTCTCATGCACTTCTCTGGAGGTATCGATGAAGTGGATGAAATGTCCCTCGATCTTTGCGAGTATTGCACAGTTTATCTTCAGGACAAACTTCGTTGAAACGTGGAATGGGCTATCTGCCGAGAAGTGGTTTCAAAACCTTCAATCGGGCTCAAGGTCAAGGCGGGCTGAAACGGCCAACCGCAGGAATATCTTGAATATGTAGAGGATTGGGAGTCTCAGCCCAACACAAAGATTGAGCCCGAGTGGGAGTTTTGAAACCACTTCAAATGATTGAATGCTAATCGGCTACAACCGTTGTAGCCAAAAGCAACGTTTGTTTATCTGTCTGATTTTAAAATATTTTTATATAAATTATATCTTCAACCATTCCCGTGATGTAGCCAAAATATTCACTCCCCTTTTTATATATAAAATTCCGACAAATCTCTTCCCATTGCAGTGACAAAAAATATAAAACAATTTCAACAAGTAAGTGTCCTAAATATCATTCTGTCACATTTTGGCATTCTCATTGCAATATTGTAAGACAAATGAAAAAGATACGTATGGTTTCATTTCTGTATTGGAAAATTGCTGATATTCAGTTTCGACTCCATAGCGTTTTACCTCTGAGTGCAAGGAGGTCATAATCATGAAACATAATATGTATTATTGGGGAAAACAGGAAGCGGCCGGAAGAAAAGGCAGGTTGAATGCAAAGAATCTTATTGGTGTCGACCAGCCCTTTGGTTACGAAGAAGTCGTTGCAATAACCGGGTCGGAATATGTTCAGAGGCTGAACTCTGACGGTGTAACGGTTATTCCGTACGAGGAGCTGAGAAGAAATTCCATAGCCATTAACTGAGAGGCCTACCATGAAACGTAACATAAATAAAACAAAGGAAAAAGGTGTTGATAAAAGAGAACGCATCGGGCCTGATCAGCCCTTTGATTACGATGAGGTCGCTTCGATAACCGATCCGGATTATGTTCGACATATGAACCGGGACGGTCTGGCGTGCACGCCTTATGAAGAAGTCAAGAAAAATATTCCGGGTTATTATTTATCTGAAGACAAATGTGTCTGGATGAGAGCCGGAATCATCAGTTTCAAGTTATGTGACTACGACTATGATTGTTATCACTGTCCATTCGATCAAGCCATGAAAAAAGCTATAGCTGAAAAGATTGCACCAAAGAGAAAGGAAAGAACTGCTGCCTGGACAACACACGTTCAAACAAAATACAAAGTTGCCGCAACACCGTGCATCCATTTTTTATCGGGTCGCATCTCGTCACCGGAAGACTGTTCCGGCAATTACTTATGCCATCATTGTTCGGTCCATGAGTTGCTGGACCAAGAAAGGCATCCGGAGGCCTCGGAAAAGAGAGAATACGCCAATGTATCCGGGTACAAAATGATGGATGATTATTTTTATCATTTTGGTCATTCCTGGGTAGACATAGAACCATTTCGACGGGCTAGGATCGGGATGGACGATTTTATTTCAAAGGTTTTGGGACCCGCAGATGAGATAAACCTTCCGCCGGTTGGAACATTGATAAAACGAGGCGAAATCGGTTGTATATTGACTCGAAATAATAAAAAGGCTCCCTTGCAATCTCCTGTATCCGGAACCGTTTACGCTGTGAATGATAAAGTGGGGAAAAATCCCGAACTCGCCCATGATGATCCGTTTCATGAAGGATGGTTATATATACTGGATGCTGAAAATCTCGAACCGGAACTGGAAGGGCTCTATTCCGGACAGGAATGCTTTCAATGGATGGAAAAGGAGAGTCAAAATCTCTATAAACTTATGGGCGCCAGATATGAGAGGCTGGCGGCTACTGGCGGGGAGCCGGTCGATGATTTCTATGGGAATTTTCCTGAAATGGATTGGGACCTGCTGATAAAAACTTTTCTTCATATGGCAAAAACTCGATAGTTCCTTATCGAATTCGCAATATATTCGATTCACTTGCAACGGTTGATCACGAACCGACAATGAAAGGAGCTTCTGACATGCAACATAATGTTTATGAATTTAAGCGGAAAAAAGCGGGTAGTAATGATAAGGGAGCTGATTCAAAAATAAGCGTCTCGCCGGATCAGCCTTTTGATTACGATGAAGTAATTGCCATAGCCGGACCGGAATATGCCTGCCACTTGAACCGCGATGGAATCAGTGTGCCTTATTACGAAGAAGTCAAAAGAAATTTTTATGGTATGCTTTTAAAAACCGTTAAGAAACCAACATACGTCAATGTATCTGGATTTCAGATGGCGGACAATTATTATTACCATTCAGGCCATTCCTGGGCTCAGATGGAACTTAAGGGGAGTATTAGAATCGGAATCGACGATTTTATCTCAAAGGTCTTCGGGCCGGCAGATACAATAAATCTTCCTTCTGTCGGAGATTTTTTGAAACAGGGAGAAGCGGGATGGGAGCTGAATCGCAATGGCCACAAGGCGCCTATGGTATCTCCAGTGTCAGGAACCGTTATATCCGTAAATGACACTGTAATAAAGCATCCCCGGACCGCACATGATCATCCGTATGATTCGGGGTGCTTATTGCTTTTGAAACCATCCAATCTGGAGCTCGATATGAAAAAGCTTTACAGGGGCAAAGAATGCTTTCAATGGATGGAAAAAGAGAATCAGTGCCTCCTGGAGATCCTGGGATCTGAATACGAACGTCTCGCAGCCACCGGCAGCGAGCTGATCGACGATATCTACGGGAATTTTCCTGAAATCAAATGGGATCGTCTGGTGAAAATTTTTCTTGGTGGGGAAAAGGGAATGACAGAAAAATTTCGTGAAATTTGAATTTCAATAGTCTTTTGTATTTTATCTTTTGTGCTTCGGATTCCCGCATATCTTGAAAACCTGTGAGGCCTATAATGGAGAACAACCTGTTAGGATCGGTGATGGTTGTCGGCGGAGGAATTGCCGGGATTCAGGCGTCCCTCGACTTAGCCGATTCGGGCTATTATGTCTATTTGGTAGAAAATTCACCGGCTATCGGAGGGGTAATGGCTCATCTCGACAAGACCTTCCCCACCAATGACTGTTCCATGTGAATTATTTCTCCCAAACTGGTCGAGGTCGGCCGGCATTCGAATATCGAACTTTTAACCCTTTCCGAGGTCATCGCTGTCGAAGGTAAAAAGGGGGATTTTTTTGTCACGTTAAAAAAAGCGCCCCGCTATGTGGATATTGAAAAGTGCGTTGCCTGCGGGATATGTGCTGAAAAATGTCCTTCCAAAATCGCTGATGAATTCAACATGGGGTTATCAAAAAGAAAGGCGATTTATGTTCCCTATCCCCAGGCGGTACCTTTAAAATATGCCATCGATTCTGCCAGATGTATCTATTTCAAGAAAGGAACGGGAAAGTGCAAAGCCTGTGAAAAGTTCTGTCCCACAGGTGCCATTAAATTTGATGATCAGGAAGAATCGATTACGCTTAACGTGGGCTCGGTAATCCTTACTGCCGGGTTTAAACCGTTTGATCCGAAAAGCTTCGACAGTTATCAATACGAAAAATTCCCCAATGTCGTTACAAGTCTGGAGTTTGAAAGGATTTTATCAGCAGGAGGCCCATTTTCCGGACATGTAAGACGACCATCAGACAATGAGAAACCTGCAAAGATCGCCTGGCTTCAGTGTATCGGTTCTCGCGATCTGAACCGATGCGACAACGAATACTGCTCGTCTGTCTGCTGCATGTATGCGATAAAAGAAGCCGTGATTACCAAAGAACATCTGGGAGCCAATTTTAACCCAACCATATTTTTCACGGACATACGGACCCACGGAAAGGATTTCGAAAAATATTATGAACGGGCAAAAGCCCAAGGCGTCCGATTCGTTCGTTCAACGGTCCACACTATAACCGAGGCTGATGAAACGGGAACGCTTAACCTCCGTTATGTCAAAGACTCCGGTGAAATGATCAGTGAAGATTTTGATATGGTGGTGCTGTCCACTGGAATGGAGCCCGCGAATTCCGCAGTAGAAATGTGCAAGAGGCTGGACTTGACGCTAAACGAGTTTGGTTTTGTTAAAACAGATGGCATACTTCCGTTTTCCACATCAAAAACGGGTATCTATGCAGCCGGTGCGATGCAAGGGGTTAAGGACATCCCGGAGTCGGTCATAGAGGCAAGCGCAGCCGCTTGCAGAGCAGGTATTGACTTGGCATCCGTACGAGGTTCTCTCGTCAAAAAAACCGAATTCCCGAAGGAAAATGATATAAATATTAAGGATCCGCGAACCGGTGTGTTTGTATGTCATTGTGGCGTCAATATCGGTGGAAGTGCCGACGTCCCCGCTATCGTAGAGTTCGCAAAGGCTCTGCCGAATGTCGTATACGTGGAAGAAAATCTCTTTTCATGCAGTCAGGACACCCAGGATAAAATGGCAGCGGTGATCAGGGAGCAAAACTTAAACCGGATCGTTGTCGCCGCATGTACACCACGGACGCATGAGACGTTGTTCCAGAAAACCTTGCGTAATGCCGGCCTAAATCCTTACCTCTTTGAAATGGCTAACATCAGAAATCAGTGCACATGGGTCCACTCCGAGGATCGGAAAACCGTTACGGAAAAATGCAAAGATCTCTTAAAAATGTCCGTGGCAAGGGCAGCTTTACTGGAGCCGATTCCCGATATTTCAGTGGATATTTACAAGTCTGCACTCGTTGTGGGTGGCGGTGTGGCCGGCATGACCGCAGCCCTTAGTCTGGCCGATCAGGGTTTCCCTGTAACCATTGTTGAAAAATCCGCTGTCCTCGGCGGAACGGCAAAAGATATTACCAAAACATGGAAAGGGCTCGATGTTCGGAAATTCCTTTCAGATCTTGTGGACGGCGTTACAAAACATTCGAATATCGATGTTCTGACCAATGCTGACATTACCGGCGTTTCCGGATTTGTAGGCAACTTTAAAACCCGGGTGTCCACAGGAAAGACGGAAAAGACCGTCGAACACGGGGTGACGATCATTGCAACCGGCGGCAAAGCCACTGACACGGATGAATATCTTTACGGTAAGAATCCCAGGGTAACGAAATGGCATGACCTGGTACATGAGATTGAAAAAATAAAAGATGCCGAAAGTATTGTATTTATCCAGTGTGTCGGATCAAGGGATGAAAAAAGGCCATACTGTTCCAAAATCTGCTGTACGGTAGCCGTATCACAGGCAATTGCCATAAAAGAAATGAACCCGGACATCAACATTTTCATCCTATACAGGGATATGAGGACATACGGCCAAAGAGAGGTTCTCTATAAAAGAGCCCGTTCCCTGGGAGTCATATTTATACGTTACACCCTTGATCATAAGCCGACGGTTACTGAAGTTGAAGACGGGCTTGAAGTGGGTGTGTTTGATCCGGTCTTGCAAAAGAATTTACGAATAAAAGCAAACTTCATAAACCTGGCAACAGCCATTGAACCGGCGGACAATCATCGGATCGCCGAATTGTATAAAATCCCGCTTAATAACGAGAATTTTTTTATGGAGGCTCACGCCAAGCTGCGACCTGTGGAATTCGCCAGCGACGGCATTTTCCTCTGCGGACTGGCCCATTATCCTAAAGCCATCGATGAAAGTATCTCCCAAGCCATGGCTGCAGCCGGCAGGGCAACCACGATATTGGCAAAGAATTCTATCCGGATCTCACCGATTATATCTCAGGTGGATGCAGACCGTTGCATCGGATGTGGTCTATGCACCGAGATTTGTTCGTTCGGCGCCATTGTTCTCGAGGATTATACAGGAAAGGGGTATCGGGCAAAGAATATTCCGGCGTCATGTAAAGGATGCGGCCTATGTGCCGCTGCTTGTCCCCAAAAGGCCATTGATATGATGCATTTTCGCGATTCTCAAATATTCGCTGCAACCGAAGCCGGCGGGGAAAGCGCCCTCGAAGTGAAACACGTTCGAGGGCCTCTGGTCGTCCCGAAGTACGTCTCGATTTCAGGATGCCGGGTTGCTGACGAATATTATTACCATATCGGACATGCCTGGGTCCACCTGGAATCCGGTGGAAGGGTCAAGATAGGCGTCGACGAATTTATATCAAAGGTTTTGGGGCCTGCCAAATCGTTTGGTTTGCCGCCAAGGGGCGCAACTCTCGGTCAGGGACATGCAGGATGGCTGTGGAAACGTAACGGCCTCCAAGCCGAAGTTTTGTCGCCTTTAACCGGCAAGGTATTTCTTATAAACCGACGTGTCGTGGATGACCCGGAAATAATACACGAGGATCCTTATGGAGATGGCTGGCTATTTGTTATGGAACCCATAACTCCGGTAAGTGCTTTGAATTTGAACTCTCTGCTTTCCGGGAATACAAGCTTAAAATGGATGGAAGAAGAATTTCAAAAACTCTTGAAACTCATGGGCCCCAAGTATGAAAAATTGACTGCTACCGGTGGAGAGCTCGTTTCAGACATCTTCGGTCGTTTTCCCGAAATCGGTTGGGAGCGGCTGGCAAAAACGTTCTTGCGAACAGGAGGATAAAAAGAGGTCAGAGATCAGAAGTCAGAGGTCAGAAGTTTGTAAAAACTTTTTTGAGCCCAGGAGATAAGTCGAAATGAAGATGGACGAAATATACGAACCGAGAATTTTAGCGTTCCTGTGTAACTGGTGTGCCTATGCAGGCGCCGATGTCGCCGGTGTATCCCGCTTGCAGTACCCCTCGACCATCAGGGTGATCCGCACCATGTGTTCCGGAAGGGTGGATCCGATTTATGTGGTGCAGGGATTAAAAAGCGGGTTTGACAGTATCCTTGTATGTGGCTGACACATGGGAGATTGCCATTACCAGGATGGTAATGTTCATCTGTCCAAACACATGCAGGTGGTCGAATATCTACTGGACCTAGCGGGGATCGGACGTGACCGGATGGCGGTCAGATGGTTGAGTGCTGCCGAAGGCCGGCGCTTTGCCGAGTATGTGAAAGAATTTTCCGAAACAACTCGGCAGCTAAGCCCGTTTGATCCAAGAAAGTTCGAACTTCCTCTTGCGGCAGTCTGGGATGCTTTAACCACTTCGCGGTTGCGCTGGCTCATGGGAATTGAACTTCAGATCATTGAAAAAGGAAACGTCTTCAAAGAAAAAATACAAGAAAAAGATTACTGGCATCTGCTCCAAAAAGCTGCAGAAGATGAATACCATAACGCATTGGTTTTGGAAGTTCTCAAAGAGGGCGCCCAGTCTGTGAGGGAGATTGCACTGAAGACCGGTTTGCCTGTTTACTCGGTATCGCTTCGTCTGGGTGAACTGGAAAGGCGCCATAAGGCGAAGTTTAGAGGATATGACGGAAATATCAGCTTATTTTCATCTATGGGGACTGAAGCGGCATAGCCCCCTAATTGTAATTTTTGTGTATTTTGCAGGAATATTTTTCTTGGTCCAATCTTTCTTATCTTAAAAACAGTCGGGGGAGGTGTTGGAGGAATAGCCATGAAAGACACACCAAAAGATAAAAAAGTGGGGGCAGTAATGGTGATCGGCGCCGGTATCGCCGGAATGCAGGCGTCACTCGACCTGGCATCTTCGGGCTACTATGTCTATTTGGTAGACCGGTCATCCACCGTTGGCGGTATGATGGCGCAGATCGACAAGACCTTTCCAACCAACGAGTGTGCCATGTGAACAATTTCGCCAAAACTGGTCGAGGTCGGCCGGCATCGCAATATCAACGTCATTACCAATACGGAACTGGAAGCTTTAGAGGGTCAAGCCGGACATTTTGTCGCCCGGTTGATCAATCGACCCCGTTATATCGATCTTCTTAAATGTACCGGTTGCGGGCAATGCAGCCTTGAATGTCCGGTAACTGCCATTAATGAATTCGACTGCGCCCTGGGTCTCAGGGGGGCTGCATATATTAAATATGCCCAGGCCGTGCCATTGGCATACATTATCGACCGGGATGGATGCATCGGATGCGGCTTGTGTGAGAAAATCTGTATGGCCGGTGCTGTTTGCTATGATGACGAACCTCGTCGAACCACTCTGGATGTGGGTGCTGTAATTCTGGCAACCGGCAGCGAACTTTTTGATCCTTCGGGGATAATGCCTTACAACTACACACGATCTCCCAATGTCATCACCAGCATGGAATTTGAGCGTATTTTAAGCGCCGGCGGGCCCTATGGGGGCAATTTGATGCGTCCCTATGATCGGGAAGTGCCCAAAAAGATCGCCTGGCTGCAATGTGTGGGATCCCGTGAGCATCGTGAAGGAAAAAACCCGTATTGTTCCGCGGTGTGTTGTATGTATGCGATAAAGGAAGCAGTTATCGCCAAAGAACACGCCCACGGAGAGCTGGACACCGCCATCTTTTACATGGACATGCGCACATACGGTAAAGATTTCGAGGAATATTATGTTCGTGCAAAAGAAGAACATGGGGTTCGATTTATCCCGTCACGTATTCACACGGTGGAACCTGACGGAGACGGCGATCTGAAAATCAACTATGTCGATCAAAAGGGAAAAATGACAACGGAAATTTTTGATCTGGTGGTGCTGTCCGTGGGTTTTCAAGTGGGACGGGAAACCGTTGAGCTCGCCCACCGCCTCGGGGTAGAACTGGATCCATACAATTTTGCAAAAACAGACAGTTTTATGCCGGTGGCAACGACCCGGCCGGGAATTTATGTATGTGGCTCCTTCCAAAGTCCCAAGGATATTCCTCAGTCGGTGATGGAAGCGTCCGCTGCTGCGGCAGTGTCCGGTGCACTACTCAAAGATATCCGGTGGACCGAAACCAAAAAAGTCCAAAGTATCCCGGAAATCGATGTATCAGAAGAAATGCCGCGTGTCGGGGTATTTGTTTGCCATTGTGGAATCAATATTGCGGGCACGGTCGATGTATACGAAGTTCGGGAGTATGCCAAAACGCTTCCGTATGTGGTGCATGTGGAAGATAATTTATATACGTGCTCCCAGGATACTCAAGTAAAAATGGCCCAGGTTATTCGGGAGCAAGGGATTAACCGGGTTGTCGTGGCATCCTGCACGCCGAAAACCCATGAACCCCTTTTCCAGGAAACATTACAAAGTGCCGGATTGAACAAGTACTTGTTTGAAATGGCCAACATCCGCAACCAGGCGTCCTGGGTCCATAGCAACGACCCCCGTGCAGCCACGGAAAAGTCAAAAGATTTGGTACGTATGGCGGTAGCCAAAGCCGCCCTATTAGAGCCGCTTGTTGAGACCGAACTCGGCCTGAACCCTGTGACATTGGTGGTGGGAGGGGGAGTTGCCGGGATGGTCGCCGCCAAAACCCTTGCAGAACAGGGCTGTGACGTCCATCTTATCGAACGGAACGGTCGTCTGGGAGGACAGGCCAATTTCCTTTACAAAACATGGAAAGGTGAAGAAATCCAGGGCTATGTTAACCGATTGTCCGATGAAGTAAAATCCAATTCGAAGATCCGTGTCCACCTTTCTACCAAACTTACCGAGGTTGAAGGATTTGTGGGCAACTTCAAATCAACATTAACCCTATCAGAAGGCGCAGAGATACAAGTAAATCACGGCATTGCCATCATCGCCACTGGTGCTCATGAATATAAGCCTCAAGAATACTTATACGGACAGGATCCGAGAGTGCTCACCCATCTGGAACTGGATGCATACTTGATTAAAAATGACCCCGTGTTGAAAAATCTCAAATCGGCTGTTTTTATCCAATGCGTCGGTTCACGAAACGCACAGCATCCATATTGCAGCCGGGTATGTTGCGCTCACTCCATAGAGAGTGCCCTTGAACTCAAACGACGCAATCCGGATATGGCGGTCTATGTGCTTTATCGCGACATCCGTACCTATGGAGAACGTGAAGCGTTGTTTCATCAGGCATTGCAGAAAGGTGTTCTTTTTATCCGCTATGATTTGGAAGGCAAACCATTGGTAACTGCTGAGGATAACGTGTTGAGCATTGAACTTATCGATCATATCATCGGCAAACCCATACAAATTGATGCGGATCTGCTGGTACTCGCCACTGCCATCGTTCCGCCGGACAGTTTGCCCATATCCAGATTCTTTAAGGTCTCCCTGGATAAGGACGGCTTTTTCTCCGAAGCCCATGTTAAGCTCAGACCGGTGGACTGTGTAGCCGACGGTGTTTTCCTTTGCGGATTGGCTCATGCGCCGAAATCCATCGATGAATCCATCACCCAGGCTCAGGCAGCGGCATCAAGGTCCATGACGGTCTTGGCCATGGAAAAGATACGCGTCGGCGGTGTTGTATCCCACGTTAACCCTGAGCGTTGTTCAGGATGTTTGGGCTGTATTCATGTCTGTCCTTTTGGCGCCATCACATTCGACCCTGAAAAATACACAGCAGAAGTCAATCCGGTATTATGCAAAGGCTGCGGCGCATGTGCATCGACATGTCCTTCCGAAGCACCGGCGTTGATGGGATTCAACAATAGCCAACTGTATGCACAAATTGAAAGTGCCTTGTATGTATAATGAAAGATTACCCAGTATTGTTATTACCGGAGCATCGGGTTTTATCGGAAGACATTTTGTCATTGCCGTATCCGAAAAATTTCGATTGTTCTGTATTGCCCGCCGCAGCCAAAAAGAAGTCGGCATACCGCATCATGTCAATATACACTGGCTCCAGGTTGATATAACAAACCGAAAACATCTGCTGAATGCCTTTA
>Ga0316575_10000085_pt1 | contig 22417 bp, 22 predicted proteins | sample J5NA_FD_203072 | JGI IMG/M metagenome (GOLD analysis project Ga0316575, IMG submission 203072) | Rhizosphere microbial communities from salt marsh grasses in Alabama, United States - J5-7_050615r2r3 | ecosystem: Host-associated > Plants > Roots > Rhizosphere | place: USA: Alabama | collected...
TTAAAATGGTACGTGCTTATTCTGCCTGTTTTTTTTCTTCTGGGAGGGCTGGGTGCATCTTCCGGATTTTGGAACAATGCGTTGAATCATGGTCTTTTCGCGGTGCTCAATCTGCTGGCGGCATTGGCGGCCGGGGCGGTTTTGACCCCGATTCTGCTGCCCTGGCTGCCCGGCCGGGCCTTTTCTCAAAAAGGCGTGATCATGGGCGTGATCATGGCCGGCGTGATGGTTGTTTTCAGCACAACATACCTTCATCTAAACGTCGGGCTTCTTGAAATTTTGGCCTGGTTTTTTCTGACGCCGGCTTTGTCGGCGTATTTGGCCATGAATTTTACCGGTTCTTCTACCTTTACATCCCTTTCCGGGGTCAGAAAGGAAATGCGTTGGGCCGTTCCCTTTGAAATTATTGGCGGGGTGGCCGGGTTGATTCTCTGGTTTGGCTCGCGATTTGTTGTTTAAAGGTCGGTAAAAATGAAAAATATGGTCTACTTAAAAGATGTTGTCACACTTCAATTCAACGAGGGACAATGTTCGGGCTGCGGGATGTGCATGGTGGTGTGCCCCCATGCTGTTTTCGGTATGAACAGCGGCCGGGTTCAAATGGAAAACAAAGATGACTGCATGGAATGCGGGGCGTGTTCCATGAATTGCCCGACAGGCGCGATAAGCGTGCAATCGGGCGTAGGCTGTGCCGCAGCCGTCATCAATTCGGCTCTGGGCAGGGAAGGATCCTGTTGTTGTGTGATCGAATCCAAAAACGATTCCAGCCCAGGAAAAAACACGACCTGCTGCTAGCGCTGCCGCTCAATACATCTCATTTGAGCGAAAAACAATCCTTGACATTTTCAATATTAAAAATTAAAGGATTTCATTTAATCGATGAGGTTCGTTAAAATGCCTCAAAAGGCATTTTTTTTTACGCTGAAACCGGCTTTTAGGATCCTGGAAATGACAAAAACCGCCCTTTTAGATTACATGTACATCTTTCTTTTCCTTGTCGTGGGTTTTATCGGAGGATTTGCGCCGTTTCTTGTCAACTGGTTCATTCGCCCCAAAAGAACGCATCTTAATAAATCTCTGGATACCTATGAATGCGGGATGGATATTTACGGAAAAGCCTGGGATTACCGATACGGCGTTGCTTATTACCTCTATGCGCTGATTTTTCTCGCGTTCGATGTCGATATCTTGTATCTGTTTCCGGTTGCAGTCGCCTATGACAAGGTTTCCGGATTACGCGGCATTCTCGAGTTTTTTATTTTTTTGGGCATTCTGGCTTTGGCGGTCGTTTATGCCTGGGTCAAAGGAGTATTTACGTGGGAGAGGAAAATAAAGGTTCATCGATAGCCCCTGAATTAGATGCATATACCGAATTTTTAAAATCCGAATCCTGCCGGCCGCTGATCGGAGATGCCGGTGAATACGGCGAGGGGCCCCTGCTGCGCATAAAGCTGACGGACATCATTCTGAAGCTATGTCAGGCGAACTCACTTTGGCCCATGACCTTCGGCATTGCCTGCTGCGCCATCGAAATGATGGGGACCGGCATGGCCCGTTTCGACATTTCCAGATATGGATCCGAAGTGTTCAGGCCGTCTCCCAGACAGTCGGATTTGATGATCGTAGCCGGAACGGTGAATAAAAAACTCGCTCCGGTGCTTCTGACCCTTTATGAACAGATGCCGTCCCCCAAATGGGTCATTGCCATGGGGAACTGCGCCATCTCCGGCGGTCCCTTCAAAGTCGAAGATAACTATAATGTTATCGAGGGCGTCGACAAATTGATTCCCGTCGATGTATATGTTCCCGGCTGCCCCCCCAGACCCGAAGGCCTGATCGAAGGCATTCTCAAGGTCCAGGAAAAAATAACCGGTACCCGGCATCCCCTTCCTCAAAATCGACACCCCAAATCGCCTTTAAGAAAAGTTAAAGGCTTGAGGGTGAAATAATGGATAACATCATCAAAAATTTTAAAGGATTTTTGATCGATCAAGGATTTGATGCCGTCGAGACGGACTATGAGCAGCGGGGATACCATCTGGAAGTCGTGCTGACGGTGACCCAGGTTCGAGAATTTGCAAAAAAAGCGTACGAACTCGGTTTTTACTTGGTCTTTGTCGCCGGATTTCAGGTCCTTGCCGACCCTGAAACGCCTTCCCCGCATTCAGGATTGGCGGTGGTTTATCAATACGCCAGGCATGACCGGCAGTACCGGATAAAGGCATGCGCCTTGGTGCCGGACAGCCTTGAGATTCCCAGTATATCCGACATTTACCAGGGAGCCGATTGGCACGAAAGAGAGACCCGCGATTTTTACGGGATCGTTTTCAGCGGCCATCACAACCTGAAACCGCTGCTGATGGCTGACATGGATGTCGATGTTCATCCATTACTGAAAGAAGAAGCCAAACTGAAATCCCTCGATGCAGTATCGTGGCCTTCGGAGGCACCGGAAAGCACCGAATAAGGAGTCAGGGACGGAACCGGCCCGTCCTTTGGAACGTCTAAAAAAGGATAATTTGTTTCCGCGAATAGCAAGATAGGATATTTAAAACTCAAATCATGCTCGAATCAGAATATCAGGAACAAAACCGGTTCTTTCTGAATATGGGGCCTCAGCATCCCAGCACCCACGGCGTGCTGCTGATTGTGCTGGAGATGAACGGGGAATATGTCCTCGATCCTCAACCGGTGCTCGGCTTCATTCACCGCATGCACGAAAAGATGGGAGAGTCAAGACCATGTCCGGGTTTTATGCCCAATACCGGCAGAATGGATTATGTTTGCGCCCTGCCGTACAATCATGGATATGTGTCACTCATTGAACGAAAAGCCGGAATCGAGGTTCCCGAAAGAGCGGAATACATCCGGGTCATTACATCCGAACTGAACCGGATTGCCAGCCACCTGCTGTGGCTGGGCGCCTATCTTCTCGATCTCGGCGCTTTTACCCCCATTTTATACGGCTTCGATGACCGGGAACACATTTTGGATATTCTGGAAAGTGTCACCGGTTCAAGACTCACTTACAGTTATTATCGTTTCGGCGGTGTTTGCCAGGATATCGACGAAAAATTCGTCGAGCGGACCCGTGCATTTATCAAACGATTGCGCAAACGATATGGTATCTATGAAAAGCTGGTGACCAAAAACATTATTTTCATCAAGCGCACGGAAAATATCGGGATCGTTTCGCCGGATATGGCCCTGCGATACGGAATGACGGGGCCGAACCTCAGAGGATCCGGTATTTCTTATGACATTCGCAAAAATGAACCGTATTCCGTTTATCCTGAATTTGATTTTGAGGTGCCGGTGGGACGTCAAGGCGATTGTCTGGACCGGTACATGGTTCGTGTCCGTGAGATCGAGCAGTGCCTCAGGATTATCGAGCAGGCCCTGGACCGGCTGCCGGAAGGGCCGATTCGATCCAAGGTGCCGAAAAATATCAAGCTGTCTCCCGGCGACTGCAATTTTGCCGTGGAAGCCGCCAGAGGAGAACTGTCATACTATTTGATAGGAGATGGAACGAGCACGCCATACCGGCTGAAAGTCAGAGTGCCGTCTTATTCCAACTTGAGCTGCCTGCCGGAGTTGGGACGCGGTATTCTTCTGCCCGATTTGGTGTCTATTTTGGGAAGCTTTGATCTGGTGATACCGGAAATCGACCGGTAGGACATTTAATTAATACGCTTTTAAAAAAAAGCTTATGGAAACGATTTCAACTTTACCACCCGAATTGATCCGGATGGTGATCAGCGCCATCATCGTCATTACATTCCTTTTCCTCAACGCCATCATGATGGGTTACGCGGAACGGAAAATCGCAGGACACGTTCAGCGGCGCCCCGGCCCCATGGAAGTGGGGTCCCACGGCATACTCCAAATGATTATCGACGGGATCAAGCTGGTGGCAAAAGAATTGATCATCCCGTTTAATGTGGATCGAACCCTCTTTCGGGTGGCGCCGCTTTTATCGTTCACACCGGTGATTCTTCCCTTTCTGGTGATTCCCTTCAGCGAAAAGCTCCAGGCCAGGGATTTGAACATGGGACTGATATTCATCGTCACCATGGGGTCCGTTAATGTCATGGCGTGTTTGGTCGCCGGTTGGGGTTCCAACAACAAATATTCCATGTTCGGCGCCATGCGCGCGGTGGCCCAGGCCATTTCTTATGAAGTCCCGATTTTACTGTCTATTCTCGCCGTTATTCTCATGTGCAATACCTTCAGTCTTAAGGGGATCGTTGGTGCACAGCAAAAGATCTGGTTTGTATTTTTACAGCCGGTGGCCTTTCTCATCTACGTGGTTGCAGGGCTTGCGGAAACCAACCGTGCCCCGTTCGATCTCCCCGAGGCCGAAAGCGAGCTCACGGCAGGATTTCACACCGAATACAGCGGCATGGGGTTTTCCCTCTTTTTCCTCGGCGAATATACCAATATGTTCATCGTCGCTTCGGTGGCGACGGTTCTTTTTTTAGGCGGATGGCACGGCCCCCATCTTCCTTACGGCGAATACTTGGGCGTGGTCTGGTTTTTACTCAAGGTCTATTTCCTGTTGTTTTTGATGATCATGGTGCGATGGACCTATCCGAGGGTACGCTTTGATCAATTGCTGAATTTTTCCTGGAAGTATCTGGTGCCCTTTTCTCTTGCGAACCTTTTGATAACAGCCGTGGTTGTTAAACTATGAAGCAATATTTTTCCGAATTGTTTACCGGCGGAATGAGTCTGGTCGAAGGTCTCGGCGTCACCATGAAGGCGCTGTTCATGCCCATCGTCACGGTGCAGTATCCCCGGGAAGAAATCGATATATCCCCCAGTTTTAGAGGTCACATCGATCTCATTCTGGACCCGGAGAAAAATTCGTATCGGTGCATCACGTGCGGGATGTGCGAAAAAAACTGCCCGTCCAACTGCATCACGGTCAAGGGAGAAAAACTTGAGGGGCAAAAGAAAAAATCCCTGGTCCTTTTCGATCTGGACTTCACCAAATGCAGCCTGTGCGGAACATGTGTCGAAATCTGTCCCGTGAACGCACTTGAGTATTCCAAAGAATACAACCTGGCGGCCTTTTCCAGGGAAGCGTTCCACTATGACATCCTCAAACGGCTGGAGGAACGGATAAAATGACGTTTTACCAGAGCATTGCCGAAGGGCTTTTTCTCGCGTTTATTATTCTGGTGGTATTGGGAAGTCTCATTACCATCCGGGCCAAGATGCTCATGAAAACGGTTCTGGGACTTGCAGTGGCGCTTCTCGGTGTTGCCGGCATTTATTTTTATTTGGGGAGCATGTTTCTCACACTGATGCAGATTCTCGTCTATGTCGGCGCCATCTGTATCGTTATGATCTTCGGGATTATGGTTGGATATACGCCCACCGAAGTGGCGGAAAAGTCCATTAAAGATTGGCGAAACAAATTTTTGGCCGTCTTGTCGGCAGTGACGGCTTTTTTATTGATCCTCGTTTGTGTGTTGAAAACCCATTGGGTTCCCGCCGCGGCGGGAAACCGGGACTTCTCGGCGGTTCATCTGGGACACGAGTTTTTATACACCTATTGTCTGGCCTTTGAGTTGATTTCGGTCATCCTTCTGATTGCGATCGTCGGCGCCATCATTCTGGCCAGGGGCGGCGCCGGAAAGACGGCCGTCGACATACCGGTCGAAGAAAAGATCGCCGGGGTCCGGGAAGAAAAAGGAGAAACAACCGCATGATCAGTCATCATCTTAGCACTTACTTAATTATTGGCGTATTTCTCCTTATCGCCGGCATCTACGGTTTGATCCAGCATAAGTCCTTTATCGGAATGCTGGTTTCCACGGAACTGATCCTCAACGGCGCCGGCGTGAATTTTATGGCTTTCAACCGTTTTCTCGCTCCCGATCCCGCCGTCGGCCAGGTGATTACCCTGTTTATCATGGGGATCGCCGCCGCCGAAGCCGCGATTGTCGTGAGCTTTATACTTGCTGTTTTCCGTAAATACCATTCCATTGATCCGGATGAAGTGGACGAACTTCATGGATAGAAGCGGATACTGCTGTCATCTCAATGGGAATTTTTGTGATTTGATATTTCCGGTTTACTCGGGATAGGCATTTTATGGACACCATTATCACCAGTAAAATCGTTTTGACACCGCTGATTCCCTTTGTGTCGGCCCTTCTTATTCTGGCGTCGAAGAACAAACCGAACCTGAGAGAGTCCTGGTCCGTCTTCGGCGCGGTACTGACCTTTCTCTCCGTGGTCTATTTCCTGCCCCATCTTCTGGCAGGTGGGTCTTATCAATACACCATGTTTACGATTTACCCCGGTGTCAGCGTAAAATTTCACTTGGATGGTCTGGGAATCCTTTTTGCAGGAACATCCTCATTTTTGTGGATAATGGCCGGATTGTACTGCGTCGGCTATATGCGCGGCCTGGATGAGCATGCCCAGACGCGATTTTATTTTTGTTACGCCGTGGCCGTGGGCGGCGCCATGGGCGCGGCATTTTCCGGCAATCTGTTCACCTTGTATCTGTTTTACGAAATCGTTTCCATATTCACCTATCCACTGGTTGCGCACCACCAGGACCAGGAAGGGTATTTCGGCGGCCGCAAATATATCGTATATTTAATGTTCGCGTCCAAGGCTTTTTTGCTCCCGGCCATGGTTCTGGTTTACGTTCAGTGCGGCACTTTGGATTTTGCCATCGGCAATATCGCAACAGGAATCTTTCCCCATAACGCCGCCCCGCTGCTGGTAAAGATCACATATCTCCTTTGCATTTTCGGATTTGCCAAGGCGGCGCTCATGCCGATACACGGATGGCTTCCCGCCGCAATGGTGGCCCCTACCCCGGTCTCTGCACTGCTCCATGCCGTGGTTGTGGTCAAGGTCGGGGTGTTCTCCATCGCAAGAGTGATGCTTTCGGTATTCGGCGTCAATTTGCTGAACAAACTCGGCCTGGGAATCTTCACGGCATATCTGGCGTCCTTTACCATTATTTTGGCTTCCGTGGTCGCGCTCACCCAGAACAATCTTAAAATGCGGCTGGCTTATTCGACGGTCAGCCAGCTGTCTTACATCATTTTGGGGGTTGCCATGCTGACCCCCAACAGTATTACCGGCGGCATTATCCATATCACCAATCATGCCTTTGCCAAGATTACCCTCTTTTTCTGCGCCGGGGCAATTTTCGTGGCAACCCATAAAAAGAACGTATCGGAACTGGGCGGCATCGGCTGGAAGATGCCCTTTACCATGATTGCCTTCGGTCTGGCTTCATTGAGCATGATCGGTGTTCCGCCGGTGAGCGGTTTTGTGACAAAATGGTTTCTGGCCCTGGGGACGCTGGACATCCACAACATGATCCTGTTGACGGTCATTTTGGTGAGCAGCCTTCTCAACGCTGGCTATTTCGTACCGGTGGTCTATACATCGTTTTTCGGAAAACCGAATCCCGGTGACAACACTTCTCCCGGCTTCTTAGAGGGTTCACCGCTGATTATGTTCATGGTGATTCCGCTGTTTTTTACCGCCGTGGCCTCGGTGCTGTTCGGGATATATCCGGATCTTTTTCTTAAAATAATCAATCTAATGGTGGTGAGATAATGGTGCGACTTCTCAACTATCTCAATGAACATTCCGTCATGCTGAAACGGATCTTTTTCCTTTTTTTGATCCTTACCGTGGTGTTCGATTTATATGTGAAGCGGCATGAAATACATTTTTTCGGCGATGCCATTATCGGTTTCTGGTCCTTGTTCGGTATTGTCGGATGTCTCGGCATGATCATTGTGTGCAAAGGTTTGTCCCATGTCTGGCTCATGAAAAAGGAAGATTATTATGATAAGTAGCACGGTCCTTATTCATCCCACCACCTGGTTTCTAGGGGGTGCCGTTCTACTGCCTTTTTTAGAAAAAAAGGATAAGCTGAGAAAAGCGGTTCTCATCGGTATCCCTCTCATTGCCTTCACGCTGATTCACTGGCTGCCGGACAGCTTCGGCCATGTGCACTACCTGGGCTTCGACCTGGTGTTCGGAAGGGTGGACCGTCTGACCCGCGTATTTTTGCACGTTTTTACGATCATGGCGTTTATCGGCTGCATCTACGGGCTTCATGTCAAAGAGACCGGACAGCATATTGCGGCGTTTCTTTACGTGGGCGGATCGTTGGGGGTGACCCTTTGCGGCGATTACCTGACCCTGTATATTTTCTGGGAGATGATGGCGTTTTCATCGGTCTTTCTGATCTGGTACCGGAAAAAAAGACAATCCATCGAAGCCGGGTTCAGATACATATTGGTTCATACGACCGGTGGCCTGGTCCTTCTGGCCGGCATTTTTTTACGATATCAAAATATTCATGATCTGAGCTTTGTGCAGATTGCGACAAACGGCGCTACTTTTGCCGATTATCTCATCATGATCGGTTTTATGCTCAATGCCGCTGTTCCGCCGATTCATGCCTGGCTTCCGGATGCATACCCGGAAGCGTCTGTCACCGGTGCGGTCTTTATGTGCGCCTTTACCACCAAGACCGCCGTCTATGTCTTGGCCCGGGGATTTCCCGGATTTGAGGCCCTGGCAATTTTAGGCGCCATCATGACTGTTTACGGTGTCGGATACGCTGTGGTGGAAAACGATGCAAGGAGAATCCTGGCCTATCATATTGTCTCCCAGGTCGGATACATGGTTTGCGGCATCGGCATCGGAACGGCCATGGCCGTCAACGGGGCCGTTGCCCATGCGTATGCCCACATTATTTACAAGGGACTTCTCTTTATGGGCGCCGGCGCCGTGCTGGAAATGACCGGAACATCAAAGCTCAACGAGCTTGGCGGATTGTATAAACGAATGCCCTGGGCCATGGTTTTTACGGTGATCGGCGGTATATCCATTTCAGGGTTCCCTCTCACCAGCGGCTTCATCAGCAAGTCGATGGTTATCGCCGCGGCAGGAGCAAGCCATCATCCCGTCCTGATGCTCTTGATGGATTTGGCTGCGGTGGGTACGTTCCTTTCCGTGGGCATCAAGCTCCCGTACTTTATATGGTTTGGAGAAGATTCCGGTGTCGAAGCCAAGGATGCGCCGTGGAATATGAACCTGGGGATGGCCATCGCGGCATTTTTATGTTTTTTTCTGGGTATCTTTCCGAACTATCTTTACAAGATGCTCCCCTATCCGGTGTATTGGCATCCATACAATGCCTACCATTTGTCCGAGACCCTGCAGCTTTTGGGATTCACGGGGCTGGGCTTTTTTATCATGGTTAAAAAGCTCAAACCAGAACCCAAAATCAACCTGGACCTGGACTGGTTCTATCGAAAAGGCGCCAGGGTATTTATTCGATTTGCCTCCCGGCGGGTGGTTCCGACCAACGACTGGGCCAACGATGTATACCGCAACATCGGCATGAGAGCGACCATGGCCCTGGCAAAGGCTTTTTCATGGTTTGACTGGGAGGGGATCGATTGGACCATTGACGGTTCCGCAAGAGGGGTCGTTGAAGGCGGCAACCGTCTGAGATCTCTGATGACCGGAAAGATTCAGCATTATATCGGCGCTGCCGTGGCGCTGACGTTCATTATTCTGATTCTGGTGGTGCTGCTATAGCAAAAATATATGTTAGGACGCCTCATATATGGAACAATATTTGATCTATAATTCGTTGAATTACCCGATACTGACGGTTCTTGTGGCTGTTCCGCTGTTCGGATCGCTGATCACGCTTTTTATCCGGGGTGACAAATACTTGAAAATCTGGGGATTGGTGGTGACATTGACGACCGCGGTCCTCTCTTTGCCCCTGTATTCGAATTTTGATCTCACGACTGCCAAATATCAATTCGCCGAATTCAGAAATTGGATTCCTTTTGCCAAGATCAACTATGTTCTGGGTGTGGACGGTATCAGCATACTGCTCGTACTGCTCACCACTTTGGTGATGCCCCTTTGCATTCTATGTTCATGGACCTACATCAAGGAACGATTCAAAGAATTCATCTGTGTAATGCTTATCATGGAAGCCGCCATGGTGGGCGTTTTCGTCAGTCTGGATACCGTTCTTTTCTTTATTTTCTGGGAAGCGATGCTGGTTCCCATGTACCTGATCATTGCGGTCTGGGGTGGTCCCCGCAAGGATTACGCATCCATCAAATTCTTTCTTTACACTTTGATCGGAAGCATATTTCTCTTTGTGGCCATCATTGCGATGTATGTCAGCACCGGTACCTTTTTTATCCCGGAATTGATGGCGCACCAGTTCAGTTTCAGCTACCAGATGTGGATTTTTTGGGCATTTACTTTGGCATTTGCCATCAAAGTGCCCATGTGGCCCGTTCACACGTGGCTTCCTGCCGCCCACGTGGAGGCGCCCACTGCCGGGAGTGTTATTCTGGCCAGCATTCTGCTGAAAATGGGCGGTTATGGGTTTTTGCGGTTTTGCCTTCCCATAGCGCCGGCCGCAACGATCTATTGCATGCCGTATCTGATCGCGATTTCTATCATGTCCATTATTTTCGGCGGATACCTCGCCCTTGGACAAAACGATGTCAAGCGGCTGATCGCTTACTCCAGCGTGGGCCATATGGGTTTTGTCACACTGGGGATATTTCTTCTAAACGATGTCGGCATCAAGGGCGCCATCTTGCAGATGGTAAATCACGGCGTGACCACCGGCGCGCTCTTTATCTGCGTGGGCATCATCTATGAGCGGACCCATAGCCGAGAGATTTCGGACAATAGCGCACTGGGCATGCTCATGCCGATTTACGTTACCTTTTTGGTGATTTTTTCTCTATCGTCTTTGGCATTTCCCGGGACCAACAGCTTTGTGGGAGAGTTCCTTGTCTTGATGGCCTCATTTTCCAAATACAAGCTTGTCGGGGGGCTCGCCGTTATCGGCGCAATACTGGCGGCAGCCTATATGCTGAGACTGGTGCAGAAGATGGTATGGGCGGATTCGGACGGTCATATGCACCATGGCGAAAAATCACATCTGTTCGATCTGAATTTCAGAGAAACGGGGACACTGGCGTTTCTGGCGATCTTTGTATTCTGGATCGGATTGAACCCCGGACCCTTTTTAAAAATTATGGACACCAGCACCCTCCACCTTCTCCAGCAGCTGGAGGACGGCAGGAAAGCTATGCCGGCAGGGCACGGCGAATACCATGCCCTGCTGAACGGCGTGGGGGAGTCGATCAGGCACCTGGTCGCCTTTAAATAGAATGGATTGATTTCATGACACTGTTTTTACCTGAACTGGCATTGCTGTTGACGGCTGTGGTTTTCTTTTTCGCTTCTTTAGGGAAAATCAAAGGGGCTCGCCTGCAGGGGCTGGGGATCCTGTTTTCAGGCCTGGCCGTTCTTATATCCCTTTATTCATACGGAATGCAGGGATCCTTGTTTTTCAATGCATACCGTGTGGATGCTTTTTCCCAGATATTCAAAGTCATCATCGCCTTCGGGCTTTTTATCGTCATCTATCTGGGGAACGGGCTTTACGGCATCGACGACGTCCTTCAACCGGAGTACTTTCTTTTTTTGACCTTGAGTGCATTCGGCCTGATGGTCATGAGCAGCGCCGTGGAGCTGATAACGATCATCCTTTGTCTTGAAATCCATTCATTCGCGCTGTTTATCATCATTCCGTTCCGAAAAAAAGGCGCCTACCGCCAACAGATGGAAGCGGGCATTAAATACGCGCTTTTCGGGGCCGCGGCATCCGGGATTTCTCTATACGGCATCAGCTATATTTTTGGCATGACGCACACCACTTATCTGGCCGATCTCGTAAAAATCATACCGGGTGTCATCTTGAAAAAACCCCTGATGCTCGTCGGCCTCGTTATGCTTCTCGGCGGGTTTTTTTACAAACTGGCCCTTTTTCCCATGCATTTTTGGGCGCCGGATGTCTATGAAGGCGCCGCCAACGAAACATCCGGTTTTGTTGCAACCCTTCCCAAAGTGGGTGCGGTGGCATTGCTGATCCGATTGATCTCCCTGGCCGGTGTGGATGCCGCCCAGTTTACATGGGTTCTGATGGCGTTTGCCGTGCTTTCCATGACCTTTGGAAATTTAGCCGCCCTGGTGCAGAACGATATCAAGCGCCTTTTGGCGTACTCCAGTATTGCCCATGCCGGTTATGTCATGGTCGGTCTCCTTTGCGCCACCGAATTTGGATATCTTTCCGGTGTGTATTACATCGCGGGTTATCTGCTGATGAATCTGGCCTGCTTCTTTGTTATTTACAACCTCGCGCCCCAAGGGGAAAATATCACTTTTGCCGATTTGAGCGGTTTATATAAACGTTCACCCCTATTGGCATTGACGCTGGCCGTGGGGGCCTTCGGCCTGGCCGGTATACCGCCGACCATCGGGTTTACCGGAAAGCTGTTTCTCTTTACCGCCGCCATTAAAAAGGGCATGTACGGACTCATTATCCTGGCGGTGATCAATACCGGTATTGCCATATTTTATTATTTGAAAATGGTCAGGGCCGCCTATACGAGTGTCGAATCCCAGGCTTCTCCCCTTAATCTCAAATTGTCCACGTCAATTCTCGGGATCTTTTTTATTGCCATCATTCTTCTGCTGGGAACATTTCCACAAGGATTTATGAGTGTTGCCAGAGAGGCCATCGCCGCAGCCATGTAGCTATAGTTAGATTGTTGATATATGATTGAAAGGCGTTGCCCCGCTTCAACGATTTAAACCTTCGCTTTGAAATTTTTGAGGGGGCGTGGTGTATTCCAAACAGGCGCTCCATGGATAATCTTTTTTTTAAACCGCATGAACTCGCGGCAAGGGATCGTAAGGAAAGAACAGGATATTAGCTTTAAAATATCAATCGGTTAAGTTCGCCATTTTAATTTTTTTAGAAACACAAAATCGAAATGCGCCTGTTCTGTCCAACGATCCCTAAGCCGCTCAAACAGCATCCGATTTAAAAAAAAGATTACCCATTCCGCTCTTATTAAGGATTTAGAAAAAAACTCCCCGAGGGCTCAAATTATTAATGCCGAATCGCATTCTTGAACACATACGATAGAGTCCAGCCAGAAATGGTAGATTTTGGATCAGGCCAAGGCCGCAGCGATTTTGTAACCGCAGGCGTAGCAGCGCTACGTCGAGGATTGCAAAATAGTGAGAACGCAGACCTGGACCAAAAGATGCCATTTCTGGCTGGACTCTAATTGGCGATCTTTTTGATAAGGTTCCCGTACCCCAGGTTATGGTAGATGATATAGATTGTTTGGAGCCATTTGTTTGATTCGGGATAATAGTTGATGTTCGGGACAAATCCCTGGCTCATTTCAATGAGGAACTGGGTAAAAATAATCCACTGCATGGCTTCATCGATGTTTTCAAGAACCGCCGAATGGTAACGAAATTCAATGGTGGACCGAAACCAGTATGAGTGAAGATTCAGGCCGTGATACCGCGTTTTATCATAGCGCGGATACATTGCCGCTTCCACTTCATATCGGTTTTCCGCGGAATACCACAGTTCTTTGATCCTGTGGCATATTCCTTCTTCTGTTTCACCGTCGCAAACCTCAAGAAACGACGCGACGTTGAATTCCATGGGGCGGCAGGTCTCTGCCCGTTCTCGATTCCCGGGGATGAGCAGGTAAAAGTATTTTTCGAGGGGATGGATAATCCGGACCAGCTGTTGGAGCTGTGTGCAGGTAAATACCTTCGGATCCACACCGTGATGAACATGAAACCCACAGCTTTCGTCAATAGACACCCCATCGATATCATTGAGAAATCTTAACGCATTATAGACTTGAACCAGGCTTTGGATGCCGCTGAGTATCGGGCTGGTCAGTTCGGCGCCGAATTGGGTGTGGCACTTGCCCCTGACGGATGTATCTTTTTCAAAGTGCCACGATTCTCTGTCAGAACCAATGGGTATTTTGTAATCTTCATAAAGCTGCTGGATATGTCTTCCGTCTTTGGCGCGGGATGAAATGCAATAGGGTTTGATAATATTGTCGTCCACCGGCGTGATGACATAATTCAGTCCGAAAAATTCGATTTCAACGCCAAAGTTCCTGCCGGTGAAATACTGCAGCATGGGATACCGGGTTTTGAGCTGCAGCGCCAGTTGTTCAATGGGTGTCATCAGGGGGGTTATCCTTTTTCTTCTATAATTCTTGCATCGGCCACCAATATCCCGTCGGGGTAGGCAAAGACCGGGTTCAGATCGATCTCGGCAACAGACGGATAGGTTTGAGCCATTTGCGCTACCGCTGTCAGACAGTCCGCAAGTGCCTGCTCATCCACCGACGGCCGGCCGCGATAGCCTGTGATGAGCCCATACCCCTTAATTTTTCGTACCATGGACAGCGCCTCATTACGGGTTAAGGGTAAAAGTCTGAGGCTCACATCCTGAAAGATTTCTACCATGACGCCGCCGAGGCCGAACAGAATCACCGGACCGAATTGCGGATCCCGATTCATTCCGATAATCACTTCCAGGCCGGCCGGCGCCATCCGGGTGACCAGCACACCATTTACCTGCGCTTGAGGGCTGCTTTTTTGAACGGCTGTCAGAAGTTCATCATAAGCGGTTTCTACAGCTTTGTCAGAATCCAGATTCAGTTTCACGCCGCCCACATCGCTTTTGTGAAGGATATCCGGAGAACTGATTTTAAGCGCCACCGGAAATCCTATGGTTGTTGCTGCTTCAACGGCATCGTTTTTCGTGTTTGCCAGCGCAAACTTCGTGCAGGGGAGTCCCTGGCCGGCAACCCGTTCGAATGCTTCATTAAGCGGCAATTGCCGTCCAAATGCCGGCTCCATGAGCGTGGGCTTTTGAGGCGTCGTCAGCATCCTGCGATCGAGAACCCTGGCCAGTGCTTTTATCCCCCGTTCGGGTGTCGGGAAGACAGGAATTCCTTTTAGATGCATGCGCTCTCTTTCGACGCGTTCGACATCCGCTCCCCCCAGGAAAATGATCAACTCATTGGCGCCGGGAGTGACCACGCGGGAAGCGTCTTCCACCGGATCGCCGAATATGATTCCCAGGGTGTCATAGTACTGCCGGGTGACCTCGATAACATCGCCGAACATCTTAGCGTCGGCGTCACCCGTAAGATCGATGGGGTTGGCCTTGATGGCATGGGCCGGAATCAGCGGCGTAAGCGTTTCAATAACCGTTTTCGGCAGCGGGGAGACATCAAGACCTTCCTGTTCGGCCTGATCCGTGGCGAGAATCGCGGCGCCGCCGGATGTGGTGATAAAGAGAATTCGGTTCCCCTGGGGCGGTTTCAGATACGCCAGCGCCTTGGAAAAATCATAAAATTCTTCCGTGGTATACGCCCGGCAAATGTTGTATTTCGCAAAAAGGGCATCATAGATGGCGTCTGCACCTGCAAGCGCTTTGGTGTGGGACTCTGCCGCTACCTTCCCCTTGGGCGTCCGTCCGGATTTGAGAACGACCAGCGGTTTTTGAAGTTTTTTTACGGCCTCGATAAACTGGCGGGGGCGTTTTATACCTTCGATGTAAGCGGCAATGACCTCGGTGTTTTCATTCTGATTGAAATAAGCGATAAGGTCCGCTTCATCCACATCCGCCCGGTTTCCCATGCTCACAAAACCAGAGGTGCCCAATTTATCTTGGGCCAACCAGTCCATCATGGCAGCGCCCACGGTGCCGCTTTGGGAAATCAGCGCTATCTTTCCCCGGCCGGTCAAAAGGGGCCAGGATGCGCACATAAAATGATGGGGGTTGTTGACCCCCTGGCAGTTGGGTCCTATAATACGAACGCCGTATTTTTGTGCGGCTTCGATCACCTGGTTTTGAAGAACTTCACCGTCATCACCGGCCTCGCTGAAACCGCCGGTAATGATCACGGCGCCCTTGATGCCGGCTTCACCGCATTCTTGAACCGCCTGGGGTACAAACCGGGCGGGAATAATAATCACCGCCAGGTCCGGTGCTTCCGGAATATCTTTAACGCTTTTGTGGCAGGAAAGATCGAGGATAACGTCGGCCTTTGGATTAATCGGATAAACAGGTCCTTTAAAACCGCCGTCAAGGATGTTTTTCAGAATTTCGTAGCCGAGTTTATCCGGGCTGGTCGAAGCGCCGATTACAGCCAAACTTTTGGGTTTGAGAAATGCGTCCAATGGGCGTATCTGATCCGGCGCCGTCATGGTCCAACCCTCCTTTGGGATGAAATGAATTTCTATGCTTTTTTCCCCGCCTTTTTTGCGACTTGGCTGTTGAATTTTTCAGCGTTGATGATGTAACGAAAATGTGTGGCCTCACCGATCTTGTCGACTTCGTCAAAGCCTTCCACTTCAAAGGCCAGTTTGGGGCCGTCAACTTTAATTAACTTTGCGCTGTAATGCACCTTCATTCCCAAGGGCGTTGCCGCCATGTGTTTGAATGTCATACCGGTACCCACGGTCTGCTCGCCGTCCTTGAGAAACGGAAGAACCATGTCTGCGCAAACTTCCTCGATATGTCCCACCATGGCTCTCGTGGCATAAACGTTCGGAACATGGGGATAGACTTTTTGGGCGGACATGTCTTCGGTGGTTTCTCGTTCCATTTTATGGGTAATACCCGGTTTAAGTTCCTGAGTCATCGGTTAACCTCCATTTTCAAAGGTCTCGCTTTAATGCACTTCATGGGCATCATTTGCCGGCGAACCATCGTTTTTTTATCGCTGGAGCCGAAGGGAAATCACTTTATAAATGATATTACAAATCAATGGATTAAGTCAATAAACATTTTATCTTCAGCCATTTGATTTTATAGAGGATGCAGGCGTTCACCACCGTCTTTGTGTCGTTAGCCCTATGGAATTTCAATACCGGATTCCGCAACAATCCCGAAAAGGGTTTCCCGAAGATGGGGGTGTCCCAGCAGTTGATCCCCGGTCCCGGAAAGGGTAATTTTCCCTTCTTCGATGAGAAATGCTTTGGTCGCCACCCGCAAAATCCGACGAACATGCTGGCCTGCCAGAAAGAGCGTAATGCCGTGACGTCGAATTCGCTTCAGGGTGTCGCACAGCCGGTTGACATCTTTTGGGGCCAGACCCAGAAAGGGATCGTCTAAAAGGAGTAGCTTCGGGCCGCTCATCAGACCTCTGGCAATGGTCAGCATTCTTTTCTGGCCGCCGCTTAAGGTTCCGGCCGTTTTTCGCTGATTATCGGCCAGTGCCGGAAAAATTTCGAACACGAAGGAAAGCCGCTCCTTTTTTTGTTCTCTGGCAACGTAAGCCCCGACGTCAAGGTTTTCCATCACACTCATAAAAGGAAAAACATTCATTCCTTCCGGTACATAGACAAGCCCCCGGCGCACGATTTCGTGGATGGGCAGCGATTGTATCATTTCATGCTGATAATGAATGACACCTTCAATGGGGCGAAGAATTCCGGCAACGGCCTTCATTAAAGTGGTTTTTCCGGATCCGTTGGGTCCGACAACGGATATAATCTGATTGGCGCATATGGTTAGATTGATCTTTTTCAGCGCCGGAATGCCGTCGTATTGAACAGTTACGTTGCAAATCTTTAACAGTGGCTTCAGAATCTCCATGGTTCACCTTTAATCTCTTTCGCTTTCATGCCGCAGCCCCAGGTATGCCCGGAGAACCTCCGGGTTTCTCATGACCACATGGGGAGGACCTTCTGCGATTTTCTCTCCGTGGTCAAGTGCCAGCAACCGGTCTGAGACCTTTAAACTCAAGTTTAAAAAATGGTCGATGATAAGAAGCGTAACGCCTCTTTTTCGAACTCTGTTGATCAGTTCTACGGCCTGTTTGACCAACACCGGGCTGAAACCCGCCGCCACTTCATCCAAAAGGAGGAGCTTGGGGCGAGTCGCCAGCGCCCTGGCCAAATCGAGGCGCCGCTGCTCACTGAGCGTCAGCCGGCCGGCGGGCGCGTCGGCTTTGTGGGCGATGCCGACGATATCCAAAAGCTCTTTTGCCGCTTGTTTGTTTTCCGGCCGGCTGTGAAGAGAAGATCTTTTTCCGAAAACATGTCCGACCATGACATTTTGCAAAACGCTCATTCCGGGAAACGGGCGCGAAGATTGAAATGTTCTGCTGATGCCCAGGCGACAGATCGCATGGGGTTTAAGATGTGTAATATCGATGTCTTTGAATAAAATGTTGCCGCTGCTGGGCTTGTACCGGCCCGAGATCAAATTGAACAGCGTGGTTTTACCGGCGCCGTTTGGGCCCACCAAACCGACGATCTCTCCTTCGCCGACAGAAAAATCAATATCGGTCAGGGCGCAAAAATGATTAAACGTCTTATTCAATGATTTTAACCTTAGCAGTATCATGATGCGTTTCGCAATCTTCCCCAAAATCCGTTGGGCATAAAAAGCATGGCCAGAATCAACACCGCTCCGTAAAGGAATTCGTGGCCCGCCGGAAGAAGGGGATGAAAAACAAACTGATCCATTGGATAAAGGACCATGGCCGCCACAGCGGGCCCGAGAATCGTTAACCGTCCCCCGCAAATGGCAAAGATCATGGGAACGGCGGAAAAATGAAGTCCGTAGACCAGTCCGGGCTCGATATAACGGACAAGATGAGCATAACATGCGCCGCACACACCGGTAAAAAAGGCGCTCATTAAAAGAGACAGCAATCGATATCCATTGACATGGATGCCGACGGCTTCCGCGGCAATCTCTTCTTCCCGAATCGCCTGCAATGCCAGACCGATGTTGGATTGATGCACAAAGGCGACCAGACCCAGGAGTATCATAAAATAAGCAAATATAAGATAGTATGAAACAACGATGCTGGATCCGAAATCGACATGGAACCCGTGGATGCGAATTGACGGAAGGCCGGATATGCCGACCAGCCCGAGGGATCCCCGGGTCAATGAATCCCAATTATCCGTTATCACCCAGGGGATTTCGACAAAAGCGAGGGTCGCCAGGGCAAAATAAGCGCCTCTTAAACGCAGGCAAATCAATCCCATGATCAGCCCCAATCCCGTTGCGATCAAACCGGCCAATGGAATGGTGGCCCAGGGCGACAAGCCCAGATCGAGGCCAAGCAAGGCAGAGGCATAGGCGCCGGCCCCAAAAAACGCTGCATGGCCTAAGGAAATGGAACCGCTGGCGCCTAAGAGGTCCCACGCCAGGGCCAAAGCGGCCAGCAGCAAAGCATGGGTAAAGACCTGAAGGATATAATGGTTGGACTGAACCAGTAAAGGCAGTGCGAAAAACAACATAAATCCCAGAAAAAGACCGATCCAATGAGTCTTAGATTTATTGAGCCTGTTTTTTGCAGTCAGAAAATTCATCGTTTTTTTATCGTTCTCCATGGCCCAGGATGCCGTGCGGTCTGAAATACAAGAGCGCAAGCAGCAAAACGGCACTCACCATTTCACGCCAGCTGACGCCAAAAAAAACCACGGTAAAAGATTCTGCCAAACCCAAAATCCATCCGGCAAGGATGATGCCGCTGAGACGACCGACACCGGCGAAAATGGTAATGGTGACGGCCACCAGGGTGGCCTCTTGACCGGAGGACGGATACAGGTAATGAATGCAGCCGTATAGCGGACCGGCCAGCCCGATCAGGAGGGCGCCGATGCAAAAAGCAAGTGTGCCCATGGCCGATACGTTGATGCCTGCCATGGCTGCGGCATCTTTATCCTGGATAGTGGCCCTCATGGCTTTGCCCAGATAAGTCCGATACATCAGCATGTAAAGCAAGAAAAGGATGATCAGGGATGAACCCAGCAGCGTGATCTGGGTGTAGCTGATATAAAGTCCGGGAAGGTGAAATCCACGGCTCAAAACCGGAATTCGTATCAGCCGGTAATTGCCGGAAAAGAGGAAAAGCATGCTGTTCTGAATAACGACGGCCACACCGAAACTGAGCACAATGGAGTTCAGCGCCAGCGGCTCATGCAAACGGGAGAAAAGGCGCTCAAGTCCCAGGCAGATCACAAGTGAGACCAGAACGGCAGCCGGAAATGTCAGAATAAAAGGAAATGCCCACATTTTCCAAAGCCAGTATGACACGTAGCCGGCCAGCACCACCAATTCACCATGGGCCAGATTGAAGTTACGGGTCACCCCGAAAATCAATGCAAAACCCAAAGCGACGAGGGTATAAAAGGAACCCAACGAGAGGCTGGAAACAAAAATCATTGACCACATGGGTTAGTTTCTCTGCTCCCAAGAAGGCATCGGAAAGATGTCGCGCCCTGAAGCGCGATCCGGCGGGTAGACAACAACGAGCTTTCTTTTTTGAATCTGTACGACCACGTGGCGATAATGTGTCGGATCGCCGTTGGAATCGAAGGATAGATGCTCCATGGGAAGCGTCACATCCAGTTTGGTCAGCGCTTGCCGTATATTTTCGCCGTTTAAGGCCTCACGGTTATCTAACACTTTTTGTATCGCTGCAATAATCGCCCTGGCAGATGTGTATCCGTGCATGTTTGTGGTGTTCGGCTGGTGATGGAATGTCTTTTGAAAATCATTGACAAAAGATGCAGACGCTTTTTCTGTACCCGGCGTCGTAATTCCCGGATTCCAGGCGCAGGTACTGTAAAGGTAGTCGGCGTCATTTCCCAGGGCAGAAATAAAGCTCTCATATGCGATGCCGAAGGGACCGATGTATGCCTTGGGACTTATTTTGTTTTCTTTGAGTTGTCGAATAAAAAGGATATGATCCGGCGTAAAACCGCCGGAAACGATCACTTCGATTTTCATGTTCGCCAGCTTTGCAATCAGCGGTGTAAAATCGGGCGTACCGGGGCGGAATTTCTCCATCAGCCGGACCGTCAGCCCCCGATCTTGGAAACATCGTTTTAGATCATGGGCCAGTTCGGTGGAGCCGGGGGTGGCGGCATAAAGTACGGCCAGACGTTGTCCTTTAAAACGTTCGGTTATGAATTTACAGAGCGGCTCGGCAAAACCTTGAAGCCTGGAAACTCTGAAAAAGTAAGGATTGTTATGCGCTGCAAGTTCCTTTTGGAGACTTGCGCTGGCAACATAGGGCGTTTTGTATCTCTGGCTGACCGCGGCGATGGGTCCCACCAGTGAATCAACATAACCGCCGGTAAGTGCCGCCACCTTTTCCCAGGAACACAATTCTTCGGCCCTGGAGATGGCCACATCCGGACGGCTCTGGTCATCCCTTGTAACCAGCTTAAGTGTTGCGCCTTGGATGCCTCCTTTTGCGTTGGTTTGGGCGACGGCCACCTCGATTCCTTGATGAATTTCAATGCCGTTTTTGGCAAATCTGCCGGAAAGCGGATTTATTTCACCGATCTTGATGACCCCGGCGAAACTTGTTTCAACCCGGAAAACAAAAGACAGTAAAAAGAATAGGATAAAGAATCCTTTAAGAACAAAGGCTGCAAAATTTCGGTAATGCTTCGGTTTTGAGTTCAAGGTGAAAGCCTCCAAGTGCGCAGGTCGTTCATTGTCCTTGCTTTTCGGACAAAGCAGGAGAGGAAGGTAAAACCACCTTCATCATGAAAACATCACCTTGGATCCCACGCTGTTGAGCACAAAGCTTTCGGCAAACTCTTGTTGAAATCGCTGGGTCGCCTTCCAACCGGTACAGTGCATGGGTATCAGCACCTCCGGATCGATTTTTTTCAACGCCTCGACGGTCGAATCATGAACTTTCTCGAAAAACGGCCCGGACAGGTGAAATCCCCCCAATACCCCATGGATTTTTGGCTCTGCGGTGATTTTTTGGGCGAACATCAGCGTGTTGACAATTCCGGAATGGGCGCATCCGGAAACCACCACCAGCCCTTTTCCCTTCAGCTTCATGACAATGGCCTGATCGTCGAGGATCGGATCGAAAACGAGCTCTCCGTTTTCTTCCATGAGGGCATTGGGCATGCCTTTTTCAAAGGATGTGGTTCTTTCCACTTCACCGGTGACCATCATCGTGTCACCGGCAAGACATACGGGTGTTTTGCTTTCGATAAGCTCCACATTTTTCCGGTTCAGTTCATCTTTGACCAGGGTTTGGGGCCAAATGCTCGTGGCGCCGTCGGGCCGGCGGGTATAGCGGGGATACCGGAAAATGCCGGGATGAACCACCAGCGGGACCTTATGGGGTATTTTGTCGAGCACGCCGTTCAGGCTGCCCGTATGATCCATATGACCGTGGCTCAGGACAATGGCCTCTATTTCTTCGGGGTTTATCCCGAGCTGCGTCATATTATACAACACGCCCACCTTTGTGTAGCCGGTGTCAAAAAGGACCGTATGCTTATCGTCGCCGTAAAAGACCGTAACGAGCAAGGAAAGACCATGTTCCGCCAATAGTGTATCGGGATTGATTTTGCCCTGCTTTGCCAGCGGGGGCCGGAGGACGAGATCCGTACTCGGGAGTAAGAGATCCACATAATTGTCCATCAATGTGGTGACTTCAACACGATCCACTGTTTTTAAGGAAACGGA